>LUMJ01000208.1_pt1 | contig 19320 bp, 21 predicted proteins | sample 729631 | NCBI WGS metagenome assembly LUMJ01 (sample SAMN03860266, study PRJNA289734) | marine metagenome | biome: seawater column; feature: ocean; material: water; isolation source: Red Sea water column Station 22 - depth 500m | place: Saudi Arabia: Red Sea | collected 2011-10-15 | depth 500 m
CGCTTCTAAAGAAAGAGCTGGGAGAATATCGTTGTTCAGCGACACAATAATATTTTTATTAAATGAAACGCCTCTGGCTCAAATAGCCTCCTCACGGGGCCTTTTTTGTTTATAGCATTGATGGTAGATTCAAATAATCAAAAAGAGGTAAGGAAATGAAGCAATCAAGCAAGATAATAATGAGAAATTTTATCCTTTTAACGAGCCTAAGTATTATATCATCATGTGGGCAACCATTTGCTAAAATTGAGGTAACTGATGAAAAGTCCAAAATCATTGAGAAAATATTTCAGGAAGTATCAGCAGAAAATACCGATTATATTGAAGAGGCATTCTCTGATGAGATGAAAATGGTTAATCCAAAAAAAGTTGAATTTGACAAAGCAAGTTTTATTTCTGGAATTAAAGACATGTATGATTTATTTGATAATATCACATTTGAATCTTCAGATGGAGATGCAGATGGATCAGAAATAGAAACAAACTATTATTCTAATGGTAAAGTTTGGACATCCATATGGAATAATTTTAGTGCTACTGGAAAATACACTGGTCAACAAATCAATATTCCATTTCATATATCATATCAATGGGAGGGAAATAAAATCATTGAGGAATTTCAATTTTATGATATGACAGCTTTTGAAAATGAAACAGCTGCCAGAAATGCTCAAAACAATATTTCCCCAATGTCTGGAAAAATTGTTCAAAACGATGAAAAATCAAAAACGGTGACAAGATTTATGAAAGCATATATTGACAATAATCTTTCATCAGTAAAAAATATCTTTTCAGAAAGCGCAATTATTCAGATTAACGATGTTGATGTTTCATTTGATGAGCTAAATACTGGTTTTTCAAATGGGCATAATTACTTTAATGACATTGCTCATAGTAATGTAACAGTTACAACTATGTACTATAATAATGGTGAAGTTTTTACTAACTCTTGGTATGATTGGTCCGGTATTTCAAAAGCAACAAATGATACATTAAATATTCGTGGATATGCTTATTACAAATGGGAAGGTGATAAGATTGCTAAAATGCATAATGCGTTTGATCCAACACTCTATAATCAGGAGTTAACCAGGTAAATTATATTATTCAGCATTAGGTAAAATAAGTAATAAGTAAAAACAGAAAGGAACACATCATGAATCTAAATACACTATTCACAGTAAATATAGTTGTGGCGAGCTTATTTGGTCTTGGATTCGTATTTGCACATGAAGCAATGTTAGCACCTTATGGTGTTGCATCTGAAACCATTGCTGCTTCGGCAATGATGAGTAAATTTTTCGGTGCATCCAATCTCGGTTACGCTGTACTATTCTTTTTCATGAGAAGTGCGCCAGATTCCGATGCAAAAATAGCAGTATCCAAAGCCATCAGTATTGGATTCGGTATTGGTTGTTTGGTCAGTATTCAAATACAAATGTCAGGGGAAATCGGTCCTCTTGGATGGTCAACAGTAGCATTATATGGTATTTTTGCTGCTGGATATGGCTACTTCGGTTTTGGTGGAGGAACCAAGGCATAAAAAGACATACATCAAGCCCCGCTAAGTAGCGGGGGTTTTTTGTTTATAGCAGTTTAGTATTTAATTTTCTATATGAAACGCCTCTGGCTCAAATAATGTAGAATTGAATGAAAAATTTCGTTGAATATTTACATTGGATTGGATTTTTTGGAACGTGCTTTATGTTGGTTTTATCATTTCTTGACCCAAGCAAAGATGAAATGCTAATTCATTTTATTGCATCTATGATACCTAATACATTGAGTTGGGCTATAGCTATAATGTTAGATGGGAAAAGAAAATATTTCCCTTTTTTAAATTATTAATTGATCATGACGAAAGGTATTAAAGGTTGGCTTTGGCTTTATTTAATTGGTTCTATTCCTATATTGATGGTCTATTCCATGGCACTTTCTGGTTGGTTCTTTGAATATCCATTTATTCTTATGGTAGGCATCTTTATAATACTTGCTTCTCCTTTAGTATTAATTATTACGAAATTTTCACAAGCACCACGCTGGAACATATTTATGTGGAGGACTGTTGTTGTTTTAATGACCTTACGTTCAATAAGTGTTTTTTTGGAACCTGGTGGCAAAGAAATGAGTCTTAATGAAATGTTAAGCTTATCAATAACACTATTATTTATATTATCAATTTCGTTAGCATGGACGATTTTGTGGACTAAATATTTTAATAAATCTATTCATGTTAAGAATACTTTTGTTTAGATAAATGATGAAAATTAGAAGAATGAAACGCCTCTGGCTCAAATAAAAGAGTATAAAATGAAAAATAGAAAATTTTTTGAAATAATAGGTTTATTAAGCGTTGTCGGTTCTCTCATATTTGTTGGTTTAGAAATAAATCAAAATACTACTGCAGTTCGTGGGGCAACTCAACAGGCCGTTTCTTCACAAGTTGCAGAAATGTATAGGATAGGAGCTGAGAATGAAAGGATGGCTAATTTAATTAGCAAAGCATTCCAGGATATAAGTAAAACTGATATTAGCGAAAGTGATTATGTGAGTTTGTGGATGTACCAAATGATGGGATTTAGACGTATTGAGAATATTTATCTTCAATATAAAAATGGATTATTAACAAAAGATGCATTTAGTCGGATTGGTATGGGTATTTACAGAACAAAAATAGTTCGAGAAATATGGGATGAGCGCAAAGGCGATTTTGAACCAGATTTTGTAGAGTTTTTTGAAGAATTAAGAGATAATAATTGAAACGTCTCTGGCTCAAATAAAAGATTAAAATATGATTTGGTCTAAATTTATACAACCTCGATTAATCTCAATAGCATGTACTTCAAAACCTATAAGAAGACAAAGGGATAAGGTAATTCCTAAAGCTGATGGAACTGTATTAGAAATCGGTTTTGGCTCTGGACATAATCTCCCATTTTATAATAAAAATAATGTAAAAAAAATAATTGGTCTTGAGCCGTCAGTTAATATGCAAAAGCTATCAAAAAGAAGATTAAAAAATTTTAATATTAATTTTGAATTATTAACAGAACGAGCAGAAGAAATACCATTAGAATCAAATTCTATAGATTCAGTGGTATGCACTTATACATTATGCTCAATATCAAAGCCAGAATTAGCTTTAAGTGAAATAAAGCGAGTTTTAAAAAAAAATGGAAAGTTTATTTTTACTGAACATGCCATTTCACCTGATTTAAAAATTAATAAATTTCAAAAAAAAATTGAGCCTATATGGAAATTTCTTGCTGACGGTTGTCATTTAACTCGAGATATAAGAAAAATGTTAATTGAAAACGGGTTTAATATTGATAGTTCTGATGATATGTATTTACCTAGAACTCCAAAGTTTATTGGCTACAATATATGGGGTCAATTAATAAATTAAATGAAACGCCTCTGGCTCAAATAAATGTATAGAATATGAAAAAAATGATAATATTATTTTCATTACTATTTGCATTTTCATGCGAAGATAAGGATGATTCATTTAGTATAATTGGTAAATGGCAATATACGCATATACTGGAAAGTTCAGGAGAATGGCGAATTATCGTTAATGGTGACAGATTTAATTTTAAAGAAAGTGGTATGGTAACACATACATACTTTGAAGAGGGGGAAGATAGATCTAAAGAAGTATCTTATACTTATCGTGTTTTTGATAGGGGGAATATTAGTCTCACTATTGATTACGCATATGGTAATATTTGGACGAAAAATATTGTAATTGAGAGCAATAAAATAATGATTTGGAAACCTACAGGTCCTTCATATGAATCAGAAGGAATAAAATTAAAGAAAATTTGAATCTCCTTGCGTTCGAATGAAACGCCTCTGGCTCAAATAAAAGGAAGCATTATGAAACGATTTATATTTTTGAGTTTGTTAATTTTAAATTTTTCATATGGACAGACAAATAATGTAAAAATTACTATTTTATCAACAATGGTTGCTGATTATGATTATTTGGGCGAGTGGGGCTTTGCAGCATTAGTTGAATCAGGCGGAAATAAAATTCTTTTTGATACTGGTTTCAGGGAAAATACTGTTATAGAAAATGCAGCTAGTCTCAATATTGATTTATCAATGGTAGAACATGTTTTATTGAGCCATAACCACTCAGACCATACGGGAGGTTTAAAAACTCTTCGTAAAAAACTAATGATTCTTAATCCAAACGCAATGAAATATGTCCATGTAGGAAAAGGTATATTCATGGATAGGTGGTCAAATAAAAAAAATAGAAATAGTTTTAAAACTCACAAAGAAGAATTGGAAAATTTAGGCATTGAATTTATTTACCATGAAAAGCCAGAAGAAATTTTCCCAAATGTTTGGACTACAGGTATTGTACCTAGAAACCACAACGAAAAGAATTGGTCTGGGTATAGAGAAATGGTCATTGATGGAAAAAAGGTTGAAGACAATATCCCAGAAGACCAATCATTAATTATTAATACAAATAAAGGGTTAGTTTTAGTATCTGGCTGTGGTCATGCTGGTATAGTAAATACGCTAGAATATGCATCTAAATTATTTGGAAATAAATCTGATATCTATACAGCATTAGGCGGATTTCATTTATTTAATAAAAATGATAATGATATTGATTGGACTGCTAAATATATGAGAAAGTATAAAGTGAAATATTTTTTAGGTGCACATTGTACAGGCATTAATGCAGTTTACAATATTCGAGAAAAAAATAAAATGAATCGTTCAGATTGTGCTGTAGCCGCAGTCGGTTCCTACTTTGACTATGAAAAAGGTATGTATGCAGGAAGAATAACTAATTAGTATGAAACGCCTCTGGCCAATTTTATTTCTTTTTCTGTTTCAAGGGTGTGCGGCGATTGCAATAAACCCAACCCCTAAAAGTGATTTTTCTGTTATGACATGGAATATTTGGCATGGAGGCCGTGAAGATGGGGAGAAGGTTGGCCCGCAAAAAGTCATTAAAGTGATTAAAAATAGTCGTGCAGATATCATTGCAATGCAGGAAACATACGGCTCAGGGGAACTCATTTCAGAAGCACTCGGCTTTAACTTTCTCCCAAGGGGTACGAACGTTTCCATCATGAGTCGCTTTCCAATTCTTGAAGACATTTCTGTCTATCATGAATTCAAGTGTGTTGGAGCAATTATTGAATTACCCGACAAAACACCACTAGCGTTTTATTCTATCTGGCTTCCATACGATGCTGAGATTTGGGCAGTTGGTACACGAGAAGGTAAGTCGAAGGAAGAGTTGCTCGCTGCATGTGCATCATCTGCAAGTGACTTAGAACAAATTTTGACACTCGCAAAAGCAAAACTTGCAGAGTCAAACTATGCAGATGCCCCGATCATTATTGCGGGTGATTTTAATAGCATGTCGCATCTTGATTACACCGAAGATGCAATTGATCAATATGAGTATATTATCGACTGGCCAACGAGCAAGTACATCACTGCTGCTGGGTTTACTGATTCCTTTCGAGAGCAATATCCAGCAGTAAATCGAAAACTTGGAAGCACTTGGTCTCCTCGATTTCCAAATCAACAACAAGACCGAATCGATTTCATTTACTATTTAAACGATTCAATGAATTCTGTTAAATCTGTAAAATATCATAGGCCACTTGAATCCAATAATCTGTTAAAGGAATCTGTAGCCTTTCCTTCAGATCACGCCGCCGTCGTCACCAGTTTTCTAATTAAATGAAACGCCCCTGGCTCAAATAGCCTCCTCACGGGGGCTTTTTTGTTTATGCTATATTCCTTTATAAATCATAATTTTCTATCATAACCAAACTAGAAGGAGAGAATCATGTTAAAAAAATTAATTGGAATCATTATTCCATTACTTACATGCTATAGCTTGTTTGCTCAAGATTATATTTTATTTGAAAATATTTATCTTGAGCCTATTAATGGTCAGACCACAAAACTTGTACAAGGTGTAAAAAAACATAATGCGAAATATCATGATGGCGTAAACGGCCCTAAAGCATATTTATTTTTCGTTTGGACAGGCGAGTATTCAGGTCAATATGTATGGGTCAAGGGCCCAATAAAATGGTCTGAATTGGATGGCGCGGCAGGAGAAGCCCATACTAAAGATTGGGAAATGAATGTAGATAAATATGGTAGAAGCCATAACATTCAATATTCTTTGCGCGATGAGGATTTAACTTACAATCCAAACAACGAAACGGTTGGTGAGAATGTATTAATTCGTACTTTTGATGTTAACAATAAGTATGGAGATATGGCGGCAGTACGTGGCGCGATAAAACTAATTAAAGAGACACTGGTCAAGATGAACAGTGATATTGCCCGCAGGGTTTATACCAACGAATTTCGCACATTTGATCGTAGGGATATATTTTTGGTGTACCCATTTCAAAGTTGGGAGAAATTTGAAGGCCCTAACGCGTTACCTTCTGGTACCGGACGTGCTTTTGAGGAATACAATGGTGAGGGTAGTCTAAGGAAATTATTATTGGATGTATGGGATAAACATACTGACGGATGGTCAGATGAAGTCAGAACTATGGTTAAATAATTTAATCTTTTAACTATTACAACTTAAAAGCCCCCTCACGGGGGCTTTTTTTGTTTATAAAAGAGACACTCACATTGGTGGATGATTTTTTGTAATTTTCAGTATGAAGCATCTCTATACAATATTTGCTTTAATCCTCGCCCTCTCAAATATAACCGCCCAAGAAACAATAGTCGCCTTAGAGCTTGATACTGCTTGGAAAAAATTAAAAAAATCAATTTCTAAGGGAGATTTTCGTTCTTTTAAATCCGTTTATCATCGAGATGCCATTTTAGTAAATGGAATATCAAAAAAGACTTATCCTATCAAAAATGCATTTGAAGGTTGGGAGCAAGGATTTGATGATACTAAATCAGGAATAATTAGCGCTCATTTAGATGTTAGATTTTCACAAAGGCTCTATGATAATTCTTCAGCACACGAAATAGGAATTTTTCATTATTATACCATTAACAAAGACGGCAAACAAAGTGATAGCTATATTCATTTTGAATCTCTCTGGGTAAAAAAGAATAATAAATGGTTAATGATAATGGAGAATCAAAAATCAAGAACTGATAAAGATGAATGGAATGAATTAGAATGAAACGCCTCTGGATCAAATTAAGGAATAAAAAAGTTAGGAGTCTTTAATGGCTAAAAACGAAAAGATGAAAAAGAGTAATAAAGCATTTCCTAATAGAACATTTTCAGATGAACAAATTAAGAATATGAGTTCTGATGATATGATTCTATCAACCTACCAATGTCAATTTGTTGATAAGAAAAATAGTGAAAAGGTTGCCCATCAGTTATTAAGGATACTTTTACGAATTGTAAATCACCATGCCATTGAAATGAATCAATTATGGTATAAAGTAGAATTAGGTAACTTAGAGGAACTCCGTGCGAATGATGTGATTACAGAAGAAGAATGGGAGAAAGAACAAAAAAGACTCATTGATGTGTGGAAACCATCTAAAAACTTCAATGATGATTAAATATTTTGTTGAAAAGAATTCAATGAAGCATCTCTATACAATATTTGCTTTAATTCTCGCTCTCTCAAATAAAGGAGAATAAATATGATATGGGTTAAAAGAATGTTATTGGGTGGATTTGTCGTTAACCTTATCTATATATTTTTTATGTTTCTGCAGCCAGGATTATCTATATGGCTTTACGCATTGATATCAGGTTTACTAACTGGGGGAATATTATTATTCCTTATAAGAAAAGGTCATATTTAATGAAACGCCTCTGGTTTATCTTTTTTCTTTTCTTTAGTTCCACTTTGGGTCAAAACATAGATACCCAATGGAATAGTAAAGCACTTCAAAGACTCATGCATGAATGGGATGTAAAACTTGAGAAAATGGAACTTCACTTGCAGGCATCAATGCGCCGTACAGGTATTGACATGTGGATAATAATGTCGCGTGAGTTTAATGTTGACCCAATGCTACAGATGTTTGGTGATTATGGAATTTCTGGATGGTATGGTCACCGCAATGCCTATATTTTTTTCGACCCCGGTAATAACCTCCCACTAGAACGTACTTTGCTTGGCACTCACCAGAGCGGCCGCATGCGGGAATTCTTTCCAACCATTATTAGCTATGGTCAGGAGGGATTAAAGCCACATTTAGCTGATTTTATTAAGGATAGAAACCCAAAAAAAATCGCCATCAACCGCTCACGAACGGTATCAATGGCCGATGGTATCACCGTAGAAATGCTTGCTTTCTTAGAGGATGCAATTGGGCCGGTTTATTCATCACGATTGATTTCATCCCAGGATCTTATTTTTGATTACATCAGTCATCGTACTGTTGCTGAACTAGAGATTGAGACCGAGGCCAGTCACCGTACTTGGTACATCTTGCGACGTGCCTTTTCCAACGAAGTTGTTACTCCAGGTAAAACCAGATTAATGGATATTTACGGTTTTATATTGCAGGAATGGCAAAACCAGGATTTGGAGTTTAATTTTGCACCTGGCATTACGATTTATCGTAAAGGTGTTAAGGGTGGTATCGATGATACAAAGAATCCGTTGGTAGAAGCTGGTGATATTTTGCATGTTGATTTTGGTGTTAGGCTGATGGGTCTGGTTACTGACCAGCAACACGTTGCATATGTATTGCATCCCAATGAGACTCAACCACCCGATGGTCTAAAAACACTATTTAAGAAATCTGTTATTGTTGGAGACATGTTTGCTGAAGAATTGAAAGCTGGAAAGATCGGAACTAATGTTAAGGCTATTATTGAAAAACGTTCTGCAAAACAGGGAATAGAGGCATCAATTTACGGTCACACTCAAGGTAATTGGGTTCATGGTGCAGGCGCTCGAACTGTATTTGATTGGCCAGATCGTTATGGAGATTTTGCCCGCGAACCGATTAGAGCTAACGAATTTTGGTCAATTGAATATAGCGTCCAAGGTAAGGTTCCAGAATGGGATAACCAGTTAGTTCGTATACCTAGGGAGGAAGATGCGGTTATTAAATCAGATGGAAGTAAGGCGCGGTTTCTGATTGGGCCTCAAGATAAACTTTGGCTCATCCAATCAAATATTGATTTGTCGGGAAATTAATTGATCAAAAAATAACTGCTCCATCCGGTGGTTAATTTTTATTATGAAACATTTCTGGTTCATATTATTTCTATTATTTATTGTCGCATGCGAAAATAAGGACGCCGATGATAAAACACCAGTTGAGCAAGATGTTGTATTGGAGACACTTGTTACTGATTTGACCAATCCCTGGGGATTAGTATTTTTAACTGATGGGAGTTTGTTAATTACTGAACGGCCAGGACAAATCCTTCACTACGATAATGGCACAGTTAAAATTGTTGGAGGGGTTCCGGATATAATATCAATTGGCCAGGGAGGTATGCTCGATATTGTGGCTCATCCTAATTTTGCAGATAATAAACTTATATATTTTACAGCCAGTGTCGGGTCTGCATCCGCATTTAGTACGGCACTATTTAAAGCCAAATTCGAAAGTAATCAACTAAAGGATGTAAAAAAACTTTTTCAGGCAGACATTAATAATAATAATGATAAACACTTTGGGAGCCGGATCGTGTTTGATAAAGATGGGTTTGTTTTCGTATCATTTGGAGAGCGGGGGAATTCAAATTCAGCCCAGGATCTGTCCAACCATAATGGCACCATCATTCGATTGACCGATACCGGTGAGGTCCCCCTAGATAATCCTTTTATTGCAAACCCCAATGCAAAACCGGAAATATGGTCATATGGTCATAGAAATGTTCAGGGCTTGGCGCTGCACCCAATTACCGGTGAACTTTGGTCACACGAACATGGGCCAAAAGGTGGCGATGAAATTAATATCGTTAAAAAAGGAGCCAATTATGGATGGCCATTGGCAACCTTTGGTATCGACTATGATGGAAGTATTATTTCAAATGATACAACGATTGCTGGCGCTGAAGACCCAGTATATTACTGGGTACCAAGTATTGCCCCATGCGGTATGAATTTTTACAATTCAGATACGATTCCCCAATGGAAAGGCAGTTTATTTCTAGGCGCGCTTGCCGGCAAGCATTTAAATAGAATCACAATTGAAGATCAAAAGGTAATAGGTGAGGAAAGGTTATTTTCAGGCATGGCACGTTTTCGTCAGGTGATCCAGGGACCAGATGGGTATTTGTATTTCATTACTGAAAACCCAGGGAATTTATATCGTGTACGCCCATCAAATTAATTTTGCCCGGAGTTTGTTACCAACGACCTTGCTTAACACCATAGCCGACTTGAGGACTGACCAAGCATTCAAGCTGCATAGATATATACTTCTCGGTTTCTTCGGGACTGTGAACTCGACTGAGAATACCTGGGTATGAATAGTCTGCATCCTTGACAATGGGATCCATGAGCCAAATGTAGGTGTAGCTACTGTCCTTATTCGCTCTTCTTGGCTCCAACATCCGCGTCTGCTCTATCAAATTTCTGGTCTTCGAATCATTTTTAGCATTTTCTTCCAAAGCTGGCAACAGAATTTCATAGACAAATTTCTCGAACTGCGCGCGCTTGTCTGCCTTTACATGATTGAGTATAACCCACATCGGATCACCAGGCGCTGCCACACTAGAAATATTGGAATTGTTCTGTGCATACAGTTCTGTACACAATACAAATGCTACCGCTAATGAGATTGTTCTTTTTAACATGATCGCTCCCTTATTTTTGATATTAATTATTTACTAATGGGCTTTCTATTTACCCAAATCAATAGGAACCTAAGGAGTAAGAAAGAAAAAATCACTCTATATCATATTGATACCGAGTAAATTTGGGCCCACATATGAAATTAAGGCACCTGACTTTTATTGTATTTATTTGTTCCCTAATAGGACAAGATACGTTCACTATTAGTGGCAATATCACCGATAGCAAAACGGGCAAAGCTCTGGCTGGAGCTAATATATTTGAAATAAAATCTGAACGTGGAACGGCATCTGATACAGAAGGTCAGTATTTATTTTCTCTACCAAAAGGTAATTTTATACTGAAAGTAAGTTATATCGGCTACAACACCATGCAGAGTGAGATAGCGCTTAATAATAATATTGAATTGGACTTTGCGCTTTTACCGGATCCCATATCAATGAGCCGTATCGATGTCTCCGGTATTTCACCTGATCATAATGTAAAATCAACGGAGATTAGCGTTGAAAGGCTTAGTATTCGCCAGGTTGAGCAGATCCCAGTAGTGATGGGTGAAACTGACATTATGAAAACGATCCAACTTTTGCCGGGTATTACCAGTATCGCAGAAGGGCGCAGCGGATATATTGTTCGGGGAAGTGGGATTGATCAAAACCTCATCCTAATGGATGGTATGCCGATCTATTACTCTTCACATATGCAAGGTTTGTACTCAGTATTTAATTCTGATGCAGTTAAAGGATTAACTGTATATAAAGGTGGGGTTCCTGCTCGATTTGGTGGTCGTGGAGCTTCCGTATTAGATGTACAAATGAGAGATGGAAATATAGAGCAATTTCAAGGGAGTGTAAGTGCGGGTCTTATCACATCAAAATTTTCTTTAGAGGCACCAATTATTAAGGACAAATTTTCATTATTTCTATCCGGGAGATCTACAAGGCTCAGCGGTGGCAGTCTCTATGATATCATCAATGAAGGAAGTACGACGGGTGGACGTATCAATAGTGATAAAGGTGGAGGAGGTAAAAGTAGTGGTGGCAAAGGTAGCAGCGATAGTGGCAGTGATTTTCGTTTTTTTGCTCCCAATGAGAGTTGGTTTGATTTCAATGGGAAGGTCATTTATCATATTAATGACAAACAAAATCTAAATTTTTCTTTCTATATAGGTCAGGACAGTGCCATGACAGTCGGACTTACGGAATGGGGAAATCGGGCAGCATTGCTTCGCTGGGAAAACCGGTTTGCATCGAAATGGTTATCAAACACTTCACTGATCTATAGCCGGTATTACACAGCTAATATAGCAGGGATTTATCATTTTCACTCTGGAGTAAGCACACAAAGTTTCAAACAGGAATTCTCATATTTTCCAAATCCTAATAATGAGGTTCGATTTGGGTTGATGTCTGAATATCAAGACTATAACCACGGATCATTAGAAGATGCGACACAAGAGGATGTAGGGAAATTCATGCCTGGAATGCAGGGTCTTGAAAGTGCTTTTTATATAGAAAATGATCAGAAAATAAATGACAGACTATCAGCTTATTATGGATTGCGTTACTCATTGTATCATCAGTTAGGTCCAGGGGATCGATTCACTTATGATGATATAACCAATGAGCCGATCGAAGCAGAATTTTTTTCAGAGAAAACAGATGTTATGTCTTCCTATAGTAGTTTAGAGCCGAGACTTGCTATAACCTATCTACTATCAGGCCAAAACTCTTTGAAGATTTCTTACAATCGAAATGCACAATACTTAAGGCTGATGTCTTTAGGTGCGGAAATTGAATGGTATGATATTTGGATGCCCACAACAAAGAATATCAAACCCATGCTGACAGATCAGTTTGCAATGGGCTATTTTCATAATTTTAATAATAATGAGATTCAGTTTTCAGCAGAGACTTACTATAAGATCTTAAATGGTGCTGCCGATTTTGAAGATGGCCTGCATAATTATCTGGTGGATAACCTAGAAGCCTATGTAGCCACAGGTAAAGGCTTGGCGTATGGTTTTGAGATGTCCATTGAAAAACCGTCTGGATGGTTTAATGGGCGTTTAAGTTATAATTATGGAAAGAGTGATTATCAGATTGATGTAATAAACCAAGGACGGTGGTATCCCTATCGTTTTGACAAAACGCATAGCCTTACTATGCTTTCTAATTTTCAAATCACTAAAGATTTATCCATTTCTAGTACTTTTTTGTATTCAACTGGTCGACCGGTAACTCTGCCAGAAGGATATTATCATATCAGTGGTATCCCATTTCCATATTGGGAGGGTAGGAATAAGTATCGTTTACCGGATTATCACCGACTCGATCTTGGTATCAAATATTCTCCAAATTTTTTAATCAGATGGACACGGGGTCTTAAAACTACTATTGATGTGGCTTTATATAATGTATATGATAGACGAAATATCCATACGATCAATTATAATCAGGGACAAAACAGGTTGTTTGAACAGATTGGTCAAAGTACGTATGGTTTTATGCCTAGTATAAATATTAATGTAGAGTTTTAGACTATGAAAATTTATAAAAATTTGTTTCTAGTCTTAATCTTCGTTCTTTTTTCTTGTGATGGATTTAATGAAGAAATAGTCCCGATCAATATATCAGTTGAAGACATTGGACAAACATTGGTTATTAATGGTGAAATAGAGGAAAATGAAATAGCATGGGTCCAGATCAGTTATTCAGAAGATATAGATGCATCCATTAACACGCCTATTCATTATGAAAAAAATGCATCTGTATCCATAAATACCAGTAATGGCACAAGCGAGGAACTTGTCTATGGATGGGATGGTGTTTATTTTGGAAATGAGATCAAAGGAAAAGTGAGCGAAACCTATACAATGACTATTACTATAGGATCTGAAACCTATACTGCTAAATCAACCATGTTCTCACCTCCTGGTTATCAAGGAGCTTGGGTATATGAAATAGGATCAACTGATAAAGGCGGCGGCTCAAGTAAATATTCTGATGAGTGGATCATTAATGATCCTTCTGCAACTCGTAACCGTTATCTTTTTGAATGGTGGGCAAATGGAGTTCATTATATCAGACAAGATTGGGCAATAGATGATAATCGTGTTGTAAATACAAATGAAGGATTAAAATTATTTACGGTAACATTAGATCCATTGTCAAATCAGCATATACGGCACCGTACAGCAGAAATCGATAAAATCACATACGATTATTACAATATGTACGAAAAAATTGTAAGAGGTCTTGTAAGCGTAACTTCTCAAACTCCATATAATCCAGTGTCAAATTTTGGTAAGGGTACAATTGGTAATTTTCGTGCCGTGTCTTTTTCGTCGGCTATTTTATTAACACCACCAAATATTTCAATTTTTGCTCAAGATGAACAAAATGTATTGGCATTTCCACCGAATCCATTTTTCACGAAATACAACCTCTATAGCAGCACAACGTCAGGTGTTACCAATGAGTCAACTGTAATGGCTAATCTGAGACTTGGTATGACTGATGACGAAATTGCTTTTCATGTTGATACTAACCTTACCAATGGTTCCACTTACTATTACCGTTTGGAAGTTGAAGATGCTGAAGGAAATGTTTCTATTCTTTCACCAGAAGTAAGTGCTTCTCCCGATCCAAATGTTCCCGCGGATACAACTTCTATATCATTAGGTAATTTTCCGACAAATGTAACAGCTACGGCCGGGAATGGCCAAATTACCATATCATGGACCCCCGCGGTGGGTAGTGAACTGATGCATGGAATATACTGGAGTAATCAGCAAGGTATTACATTAGAAAATACTCCCAAAGATAATGCATTTTGGGATATTCAATCTCCATTTGTTCACACTGGACTCGATAATTCTAAAACTTATTACTACCGAGTAGCCGTATGGGATGGGAAAGAGGTTCATTTATCAAAAGAGGTAAGCGCTGTACCTAATTAGAAATAAAATGTAATTCATATGGGATATAAAGGCACGATTCCATTTATTTTTATTGCTGTCATAAAATTATTTGGACAGACTGAGCAAGCCAATGAAATGCAAGAAATTCGTTCTGATGGACAGATTGACACGCTGTATTTTGAATTCAAGCCGATTCATGTTACTGCATATCCACTTAATAACACCAATTTGAATGTTCCGCTTTCGGTCAGTGCAATAGGCAAAAAATATTTTCAATATGGGCAAAAGCAGTCTGCGCTGAATGAAGCACTCCAGCCAGTCCCTGGTTTATTTGCCATGAATGCAGAAAATTTTTCCCAGGATCTTAGAATCGCCATCCGAGGGTTTGGTGCCAGGGCACCCTTTGGTATCCGCGGTATCCGAATACTGGTTGATGGAATTCCTGAAACAACACCAGATGGTCAAGCGCAAATCGACAATATTGACTTAGGCTTTATTAGCCGCGCGGAAGTATTTCGTGGGTCAAGTTCTGCACTTTTCGGTAATGCTTCTGGCGGAATGATCAACCTGATCTCTGAATTCCCATCCAATACATCTTTCTATGAGGCCAGTATTACTGCAGGTCAATTTGGATATCAAAAAGTCCAGGCCAAATCCGGCAATTCAATAAAAAATTTGAGTTTTGTAGTTCATGCTTCTCATAATCAGAATATTGGCTATCGAAAACACAGTAACATGAAGAATTATATTCTCAATGGCAAAGCACAGTTGGAGATTGATCCTATTTCACGGATTCGATTTCATATCAGTGTTGCCAATAGCCCAATGGCAAAGGATCCAGGATCATTAAATATTGATCAAGTAAAAGCAGATCCAAGACAGGCGCGGGATGTAAATGAGAAATATCAGTCTGGTGAATCAGTATCCCAGAATAGATTGAGTATGGTTTATGAAAGACAAATTACGCCTCAGTTTCATTTTGAAGGGAACCTGCATTTTACAAACCGGGAATTTGCTAATAAACTGCCCTTTAAAAGCGGTGGTCAGGTAAAGCTTAGCCGTATTTTCTGGGGCGGGAGATTAATGCTTATTAATTCTGGGAGTTTATTAAAGATACCCTTTCATTTATCATTCGGACTTGAGATGGGAGACCAAGATGACAAAAGACGACGATTTGATAATCTGGAAGGGACCAAAGGAGATAAAACCTTCGATCAGTTGGAGAAATTTCAAAACATCGGTGCCTTTATTCAACAGGAGTGGATTATTAACAAATCTTTTAGAACAACTTTTGGTATTCGAAGTGATATAAACAAATTGAAAGCCACAGATCGATATTTAAATGATGGTGATGGAACGGGTAAGCGTACCTTAAACAATGTTAACCCACTCATAGGTTTTGTTTACAGTATTAGAAAAAATATTAATCTTTACGGGAATTATTCCACGCACTTTGAAACACCTACGTTAAATGAACTGAGTAATAATCCAGATCCATCTTCCAGTGGCGGATTCAATCCTGGGCTCAACCCACAATATGCTAAAAGTGTTGAGCTGGGTTTGAAAGGATTCTTTAATGAAAATCTGTTTATTGAAATGGCAGCTTTTAAAATTGATGCCTTGGATGAAATCATCCCTTTTGAACTGCCAGACCTGCCCGGGCGCACTTTTTATCGGAATGCCGGAACTTCTTTTAGAAAAGGATTCGAATTTGGACTTAATAGTCGATTAAGCAAAGGTCTGCAAATGTCCATGGCCTATACGTATTCGGATTTTTCTTACGGAACGTACCAAACTAAAAGTGGTGTTTTTGATGGGAATTCCCTTCCTGCGATTCCCAAAATGTTATTATATGGAGAACTGTCTTATTTTCATATTTCTGGTATCTACGGCATGATCCAGCTCCAATATACAGGTGACTTATATGCAGATGATGCCAACACAGTGAAAGATAACGCTTACCAATTAATGCATATGAGATTTGGATATAAAAAATATTATTCTAACCTGATGATCGAACCATTCATTGGTTTGAATAATCTGCTTAATACTTCCTATAATTCAAATATCAGAATGAATGCGTGGGGTGGACGGTATTTTGAACCTGGTTCAGAATTTAGTATTTACGGTGGGGTAAGTATACGATTTGAGTAGAAAAATATTAATTGATGCTCAGATATTTATTTAACGCTTCCATAGATTAATAACATGCGGATTGCATTTTTAGCCAATCGGGATATCCATAGTAATTTTGCCTTAAACATTCTAACCAATAAATTATCCCATCATTCCATGATCATATACCTGTCTGATCATGTAGGGAAAAAAAGATCTGATTGTACAGAATTGAATCAACTCAGGTATATTGAACAAACGCTTTTTAATGATACAGTTTTTCCCACGATAGAAAAATTGCCATCTGATTTAGAACGATTTTTAACATTTCATGAATTAGGTGATCAAATAGGGAATGGGGTTATATCACTAAATGAAATCAATTCTATTGATGGTATAGAAAAACTCCAATCATCTGATCCTGATCTAATTATTTCAATCCGATATGGCACCATCATTCAATCAGAAGTGATTGCCATTCCTCGTTTTGGGATACTGAATCTCCATTCTGGCATTTTACCCCAATATCGGGGAGTGATGGCCACATTTTGGTCCATGTTAAATTCTGATAATCATATCGGCTGTACACTTCATTATATCATTGATGAAACGATAGATACAGGGCCTATTGTTTCCATATACCAAAAAAAGATAAACACAAAAACAGATTATTTTACTAATGTAATTGATTTATATCCCCCAGGGTGTGAACTCATTATTAAAACGGTGAAAATAATTGAATCAGGTGAATCATTGGAGCAAAAAGAAGTTAAAGGGGAATCGGATTATTATACTTTTCCGCAAGAAGAAGAATTAATACGTTTTAAGCAAAAGGGGTGTGAGTTATTTTATCAAGCATCTTTAATTAATTTTGTAAAAAAATATTATTGCTTTGACCTAACCATTGAACAGTTAGGATACCAGTAAATTATCTAAAGGATTTTTCCCCAGCTGTGATAGCTATAGCTAATCTGTTTATTGGCGTCGGTACTGGACAGGTAGTATAATCATTAAATATGGCATATATTCTATAATTATTAATTCCAATTATTCATATAGGAGACTGGCTTATGAAAAAACTACTTTGTATATGTATTTTGCTTGGATATACGTTTGTATTAGCCCAAGCTGAAAGTGTGCAAGATAGTCCTCCAATTGCTGCAGTCCAATTTTCAGGTTCTGGGATTACTGATTTGGAAACTCAAGTTTTATTCAATCGATTTCTTGAGGAGTTGACGAAAGCAAGTGATAACTCTTTAATGGATCAGGAAAATATCAATGAAAAAATAGCGGGATTGGAAATTGGAACAACAGGCTGTATATCGGATGAATGTTTACAGGTGGGTTTAGGTGCTCTAGGTGTTCAGCAATTATTGGCGGGATCAATCAATTTTACAAAAAATAAATATAGACTTAAAGTGCGAAAGCTTGATGCTGCAAAGTCAAAACCAAAGAAATATTCATTTCGATATAAAGGCGAACCCGATGGTTTTATTACGGAGCTTGAAGTATTGGCATGGGAAATTATGGGTAAAGAAGCTCCTGAAAGACTGACAGGAAAAAGAAAACCAAATCAAGAATCTATGATCGAAAAAATAGTTGAAAACCCAATGTTTGGCAAAGCGGTTGTTCTTGCAGCCGCTGGAGTTGCAGGATCTTCATATTTGAAGCAGGCTAATGGCTCTAAAACTTCGAGGGATGCCGCTGATAGTATGAAAGATTATAAGCCAGGATACGATGCTCACATGGAAAGTGCTGATAAAGCACAAAGTAAAGCAAATCTATCTTTAGTTGCTGCAATAGGTGCTTTAGCATATGGTTATTTTACTGGAGTTTTTAGTGATGACGATTGATAAATAATTGGCAGATCTTTTTTGAAAAATACATCTAAAAAATCAAAGTATAAATCAATCACAGAATCGGTTTGGTGGAAAAAGAAAAAACCTCTACCTAAAGATCACCCGTTTCTTTTTAGAGAAAATACTGGCAAGAAACGTAAAGTATTGAAAGGTGAACAGAATGAATAGGAAACTCCCCCATATTACTTTTTTGATAGTAATATTAATGACAATTGGATATTTATTTGCTCAGGATGGATTGAGCAAACAAAAACCTGAAGAGATACTAATTGAAGGTGAAGTAGTAGATCTTGCCTGTTTTACATCTAGTGAATTGAGCGGAGAAGGCCATAAGTCCTGCGCTATGCGCTGTCTCACTCGAGGCACACCTGCAGGCCTGGTTGATCAGGATGGGAATGTATTTGTAATTATTGGACCTAGTCCAGGTTACGCACCCTATGCTGCCCAAACCATTCGACTAAATGGCAGTGTTGAAGGAGGTAGAATCAGCCCTAAAAAAATGGAGGCAAAAGCCGGGGAAACATGGGAGAAAGTGAAGCTGAGCGGAGGTGCTCCGAACACGAATTAATCATTCGCTGAATTAATCAGTGTCAGGGTATTTTCCTGATCCCAACTAAGCGGTGAAAAGTCTAATTTTTGACTGAGGTAGCGATAGATAACATTTGAGTCA
>LUMJ01000251.1_pt1 | contig 19102 bp, 16 predicted proteins | sample 729631 | NCBI WGS metagenome assembly LUMJ01 (sample SAMN03860266, study PRJNA289734) | marine metagenome | biome: seawater column; feature: ocean; material: water; isolation source: Red Sea water column Station 22 - depth 500m | place: Saudi Arabia: Red Sea | collected 2011-10-15 | depth 500 m
GGATTATTCTGAAGTAGTGGCTGAAGGTGATTGGTCTCAAAAATTAGAAGATATGCATAATGAGCTAATCGAATTAATTGCTGAATCTGATGAAAGTTTGTTGGAAATAGTTACACCCAAGAAAATAACTGAATTTGAAATAAGTAGAGTTGTTGATGTACCAAATAACAGAATTTTTGATGTAATGACAGACATTGAAAATTTTCCTAACGTTATTCCAAAAAATGTCATTTATGTGAATGTTCTAGATAAAACTGATAATGTGATTACTGCTGAAGAAGAATTGTCTGAAGCTGGAATAAAAACAAAATTACTTGTAAAGCATACCATCAAACCTTACAGTGAACATATTATCGAGATTGTTGATGGTGATGCAACGGGAACGACGATAACTCAATATTTTGAACCTGTTGGTTCACAAACAAAATTAACCACTAATGTTAATTTGAATGTGAAAGGAGTAGCATCTGTTGTTTCATTTTTGCCAAAATCAAACTTAGTCCACGCTGTCAATACTGTAATTTCTCATTTTGTAGAATATTCAAAGTATGATGTTTATGACAAAACAGTAGATGCTCTTTATCAAGAAATTCTTGACCGACAAGCTGATAGAGAGGGTCTTTCACATTTCTCACCATTACTCAGAAATGGGCAAATTACAGAACAAGATATTAGATCCTTCCTCTTTAATTCTGAGGAAAGAGCCTTGATTGAAATGAAAACTATAGATGAACTAAACGAGGAAACAATTAACGTTATCAATGATTTGTATGAAAAAATTTTACTTAGGGAACCTGATCCAGAAGGTTTACAGCATTTTGGGAATCTTTTTGAAAGAGGGACCACTTCAGATGAGATTAGAACAATGCTTTTAGAATCATATGAGGCAGAAACTCTTTATTTTACGAATCCTGTTAGAAGCGAAATCATTACTGTGTACAGATTACTTTTCGATAAGCATCCCCATACATACGAACTTGATCATTATCATAAATTAGTTGATGATGGTTTGATACAGAATCCAGATTGGGTAAAAAACATATTAAACTGGTTTCAGGCTTCGGAGATAGCTCCGTATGAAACCGCTAATTCATTTAGGTTTCTGTATAACGAAGGGGTTGTTTTCCCTAATGATAGACAAATTCTCCCAAAAGAATCAGTGGAATATATCAATTGTGATGCTGTTCTGGCAGGTTTAAAATTGGACTATTATAATTACATTATACCTTACGATACCTATTGTAAACACTGGATGGATGCGCCCGTGCATACAGGCAACTAAACTGGTTTGGTATTTTAGAAAATCAAACCCACACAATTAATAATCGTTGAACAATTTCAAGGATATTGACTTTAGAATATCAAAAAAACAGTGATACAAAAAAAATATTCTTTTTAATCTCCGGTATAGTTTTCATTGTTTTTCTCTTCACTTCAGATGGCCATAGATTCACTATGGATGAAGATCTGGGTGCACAAATGGCTTTAGGTATGGTCACACTTGAACCTCATCCGGATTATGTTCAAGGTGAATCAAAAAATTTTTTCCAAAAGGAGTTAGAAAATCATAATCCTTATCATCGTGGTCTTTATTGCTCGAATGGCATTACGTGTTATCCTACATCAGTTTTCTATGGTGTTACTCAAGCATCTTTTATTGCATTGAATAATTATTTTCATATAATTACTAGTGACACGCTTGTCTTTTCTACAAATGATTTTGCAGATGCACATTATGTTTTCTGGAGAAATTCAGAAAATGTGGATATTGTATTTATGCAATTATTTTATGGTCCATTTTTTTCAGCGTTATCTGTAGGAATTTTTTTCCTTATTTGTTTGGAACACAAATTCACTCGAAAAAATTCTATAATACTTTCTCTTCTACTTGCCTTTTCTACAATGATTTGGGCATATTCTAACACTTCACTAAATGTAGTGCCTGCTTGTTTTTTCTTGTTGTTAGGTTATCTGTTTTTTAAAAAATTTTATAGATTAAATCAAAACAAATTTTTGCTTCTTTCTTCAGCCTCATTGGGGTTTGCTTTCCTTATTAGGGTTGATGTCATTTTATTTATAATCCCATTATGGATATTTCTACTCGTAAATATTCTAAAAAGAAATTTAAAAATTAATTCATTACTATTTTATTCTGCACCTTTAGCATTTTCTTATGTTGCAGATAAAATTGTATATTCTTTAAAATATATTCCATCTGACGAGGTTATTGATGCAGTTGGAACGAAAAGTGATACAGTTACTAGTTTGGGCTCAGAACTCTCCGCTTTTATTCCGGGCTCAGCAGGCATAATACACATCTTGACTAGTGCATTTGGAATGCTATTCGCTCCAGGTGTGGGTCTTTTTATTTTCGCACCTATTCTACTAACTGTATTTTTCTCATTTCCTGATTTCTTTAGGAAAAACAAATCGGAATGCCTTTTACTTTCATCATTTTTGGTATTGAATGTAATCTATCATGCTGATATGTCAAGTTGGCATGGTTTAGTTGCATGGGGTCCTAGATATTTGTTAATGGTCGTCCCATTTTTACTAATACCATTAGGTGCAAGTCTTGAAAAAAGAAACAAAAAATTCATGTTATTATTGATTTTAACACTTGGTGCACTTGGTGTATTATTCAACCTTGCATATGTTGTTCAGGATATACATTGGTTTCTGTGGAGTGTACCTGGGTACATTCTATATCATTGATGTTTACAGGATTGCAGCATGATATTTACCTTTTACACCTACTTGGAACTTCTGCTTATCTAATTATTTTTGTGTCTTTTCTTTCTTTTCTATTTTATTTATTTTGGCGCGATACAAAAAATAATCCCATTTCAACTGAAAATTCTAATCTAGTAAATTAATTCTAGTTTTAATCATTTCCTTTTTTTATTTGATCGTTTCTGATTTGTTTTAGATTTTGTATTTTCATTACTAAGTCGAGTAATGAATTTTGATTCACTTGGATAAAGAGGAGCGTCCCACGGAAATGTTTTTCCATCAAGAAACATTTTCCATCGCTTCAAATCTTCTTCTAGCATGATCTTAACAAGCTTTGAAAAAGTAGTCTTTGGCTTCCAACCAAGCTTGTTTTTTGCTTTTTTGCAATCTCCCCGTAGACATTCTACGTCTAAGGGACGCATGAAGCGTTTATCAATCCTTACATATTTCTTCCAGTTTAATCCCACTAATTCAAATGCAAGCTTAACAAAATCCTGAACTTTATGGGATTCACCAGTGCTTATGACGAAATCTTCTGGTCTATCTTGTTGAACAATCAGATGTACTGCTTCCATGTACTCAGGAGCATATCCCCAATCTCTTTTAGCATGAAGATTTCCAAGAACCAGCTCCTTTTTTAGACCCAAAGAAATTTCCGCAACTCCGTTAGTAATTTTTCTTGAAACAAATTCTAACCCACGTAAGGGTGATTCATGATTAAACAGTATTCCGTTGGCTGTGAACATATTGTATGCTTTTTTGTACATGTCAGTTATCCAGTGTGCATAAAGCTTTGCTGCTGCATATGGACTTGCTGGAGTTAATGGTGTTTGCTCATTTTGGAAACTTGATTTACTGTTTCCATACATCTCACTGCTTGACGCCTGGTAAAATTTTATGTCTTTATTAAGAAATCTTATAGTTTCTAACATTTTGGTTACTGCCAATCCTGTAATCTCTGCATTTCCTACTGGCTGTTCAAATGCTGTACTTACAAAACTTGATGCTGCTATATTATAAACTTCGTCAGGATCTGAAACTTTAATCGCTTCTATCATTGAGCCCATATCCAACAAGTCTGCTGGAATAAGATTGATTTTTGAATAGATTCCTAAATTCTGTAACCTCCAAAAATTTGGCGTAGAAGAACGCCTAAAAGTTCCATAAACTTTGTATCCTTTACCTAAAAGTAACTTTGAAAGGTACGCTCCATCCTGACCTGTGACCCCTGTAATTAGAGCTCTTTTCATAATCTAAAAATTTTCAATGTAATTATTAAAGTATCCATGGCTTCTAACATTCTGCTTGCTATATCCAAGACTGTAACAGGTCACGCATCTTGTCATACTGTTTTAATGACTCAAATTCTTCCTTAACTTTTTGCCTACCTTTTAATCCCATTGAAACACTCAATTCTGGCTTATCTAAGATCTTTTCAATACATTTGTTGAGCATTTCCCCATCATATTCATCTATAAGAAATCCAGTTTCTCCGTCTTCTATAATTTCTTCAGTACCACCAGGTTTACATGCAACGACTGGAGTACCACAGGACATTGCTTCAGTAAAAACTAGTCCAAATGGCTGTATTTTTTGTAACATTATAAAAATATGAGCCTGTGCATATAACTCTCTTAACTTTGAATCTGATACTCTGCCAAAAAATGTAACAAAATTTTCCATTTTCTCTTTTTTTACAAAATTTTTTAGTTCTACATCGTAATCTCCAATCCCTCCCACAATCCATATCCTGAAATCTTTTCGTTTATCTAAGATCTTTTTTATGTTTTTCAATGCAAAATCTGCACGTCTTACTCTACCATCTGCAACAAGAAGAATTGTTTTTTCTTCCAGGTTTTTTTCCATTGGTAAAAATATCTGTGTATTTGCTCCAGGATAAACTAGAGTAGCTTTAACATTATATTTATCAAGTAATTTTTTTCCAGAAAAATTGCTATTGCAAATTACATGATCAAAATTCTTCCATTTCGTTTTATCATCATATCGGACAAATAACCTGAAAAATTTCCAAAATATTCTAGTAAAAACCGATAAATTTTTGATATATGTATCTGAGTACAATAACTCTACATCCTGCGGGCAGCACAAAACTGGAATTTGATCGAATTTTTGGGCTAAAAGTGTAGATGGAAAATGATTGAATAGAACCAAGTCAGGTCTTTCTTTTTTTATAATATTTGATAATTTTTCACGGATGCTTTGTAAATTAGTCCAAAATTTAATTGACTGTGGAAGAAACGTTCTATCAGCCAAATTAATGATTTTAATTTTTTGTGAATTGTATAATTTTTCATCTGTATATAGTGAAACTATAATAACTTCATCTCCTTTATCCGTCAAAAATTCGCCCAACTCCCATGCATATCTTGCAGCCCCCCCGATCCTAGTAAGATGAGGTAAAACAAGTACTATTTTCATGAACTGTCACCAATTTTTATTAGGATAAAGGTTTCTAAATATTAGACTAGTAATGCCAACTGCCAACTATGAAGAAATCGTAAGAAAATGTTATCGTGATCTTCTAAACCGTGAGCCAGATCAAGATGGCTTCAATCATTATGTTGGGCTATTGAAAAAAAATGAAATTGATAACACACAATTAATTAATATTTTTAAAAATTCAACTGAATACAAATCAGTCCATGACGTTGGGACAGTATCTCATCCAATTGAAATAGATCCCAGTACCCCAATTGACTTTCGAATGAAAAAGGAATGGGACGCTCGCGCAAAACTGGATCCACTATTTGCAATTGCAACTGGTCTCACTCCGCTGGCTACGTCCGTGTCAAAATTGGTTTGGGAATCAGGAATAAATGATGCCAAAGCAATTTTAGGACTAGATACACCTAGATTTGAAAAAATATGCTATCAAAAAGATCAGAAAAAAATGAGAATACTAGAAATTGGATGTGGTATTGGAAGGCTATTGATACCTATGAGTAAGATTTTTGGTGAAACAATAGGCGTTGATGTTTCTTCAAAAATGGCTGAATTAGGTCAAAAATATGTTGCAAACACACCCAACTGCAAAATTCTTGAAGGTAATGGTATCGATCTATCATTATTTCCAGATAATCATTTTGATTTTTGTTATTCCTATGTAGTATTTCAACACATTCCAGAGAAAAAAATTGTAGAACAATATATTGAAGAGGTTTCTAGAGTTCTAAAACCAGGATGTTTATTTCGATTTCAAGTTCGTGGAATTGTTACTACAAAACCAAAAGGAACCACTTGGGACGGAGTACAGTTTAATTCAGAAGAAATACATACAACAGCTAAAAAAAATAATTTTGAAATTTTAGAGGAATCTGATTTTAAACAAGAATACTATTGGTTAACATTTAGATCTAAAAAATAAATTTATTACGCTGTGACTTTCTATTATACTAAAAGCCTAATTTATTTTTTAATACCTATTCTTACACCCCTTTCAATTTTATGGAGATTTATTGATATGTTATGTTTAGAAAAATATTCATCAACTGCTTTTTTTTGTCCTTGCCATATGTCATAATCATCTATTATTATAACTCCTCCAATTGATAATTTAGGAAATAAGTGAATAAGTTCATGTTTAGTTGATTCATAAAAATCAGTGTCTAATCTAAGGAGAGAAATACTTGAGGGAGCATGTTTCGGTAAAGATTTTTGGACCATACCTTTTACAAAATGAATTTTCTCTATCGGATAATTTGTTACAGACAAAAATTTTTTAACTTGTTGTAACGATGGAGGGTTTTGCTCAACAACACCACAGTCAATATTCAAACCTAAAATTTCATTTGAAACTTTTGTTTCTTCATTTTTTTCATTATATTTGTCAAATTCAGTTTTTTCTGGCCAACCTTCAAAAGTATCAAACAAGTGCAAATGTTTATCAATTGTATTTAAGTGAAGTAGAGTTTTAATAATAGTTAACATAGAGCCTCCCATCCAAACTCCACATTCTACAATGTCACCACTAATTTTGTTATTAATAACATATTTTACACATTCGATTAATGAATAAATCGTATTAGGATATGTCATTGTATATCCACACACAGAATTAATTATGTCGTTGTCTTGATTAGTAAAATTTGTTTTGATTCCTAAATGAGAAAAAATTTTAGATACTGATGGAATATCTTTTGTTTTTTGTATAATTTTGTTTAGCTTATATTCTTGAGAATCCTTGAAAATACCTTCTAATTCTTCAATTTTTATTTTCCCATCAAGTAACAAATTAAGATAGTGATTAAAACCATATTCATCAGGTTCTCGATTTAAAATTTTTAAATAGCAATTTTTAATAATACTTTCAAAATGTCCCTGTTCTGTTTTAGACATATTATACCTAACAGGTAATTAGAATTTAATATATATCCAATTTTATTATGGAGAAACTATAGAAATGACTTATACTACATATGTAAAGTGAAACAACAATGAATTTTAAAAATGAAAAATTACTTGTAATTGCACCACATCCTGATGATGAAATACTTGGATGTTTTGGTTTAATTGATTCTATAAAAAAAAATCATGGAAAAGTCTATGTTCAAGTCTTAACTTTGGGGGGATATTCAAAAATTGGTGCTGGAATGGTCACTAAAGAAAAATGGAAAGGTGAATTTCTTAGCGTATGTGATTTTTTAAAAATAGATGGATATGATATTGGGTATTTTGATGATCAAATTAGACATCTTGACACTGTTGCACAATCAGAATTAATTGAATTACTAGAATTTCAAAGTAAAGTCTCTCTTTCAAAAATCAAACCAACTATTGTGGCTATCCCAACTGTATTTTCCACTCATCAAGATCATATTCAAGCTTACAAAGTTTCCATGTCTGCACTTAGAGAACATCCACATAAAACTAAGACTTTACCCAAAGTAGTTTTATCTTATGAATCCCCTGAATATTATTTTTGGTCTGCATATTCAGAGTTTGGAAGATTTTCTCCAAATTATTATCAGCAAATTTCAAAAAGTACATTAAAAAAGAAAATCAAATGTTTGAATTTTTATCAAAGTCAACTTAGAAAGGGGCATAGGGATGGAAAAAAAATTACTGACTTAGCTTCTATTCGCGGCAATGAAATAAACACTGATTTTGCTGAATCTTACCATATTCACAGAATAATCAATTAATATTATTTGGTTGTGATTTGAATATTTATTTTATTGTCAAAATACGTCTGAATCACCCATTGTGATATACCATTTATCAAAATCATCTACTTGATTTTTAAAAGAATTTCTAAGTTTTTTAACAATAAAATATGTATTCATATTTTTTTTAAAAAATTCCTTTTTTTGCAAATATTTTAAAAAACTTTCATCTGAATTTGCCCATAATGAGATTTTTGATAATTTATTTTTCTTTGCAAACTCTATTGTTTTATTTAGTACTGATTCATATATCTCTATTTTATTATTTAGAACAAAATCTATTATTTGACATTTTTTCTCATATTTTTTTAAAATGAAATATCCTACAAATTTTTTCTCATTGATTATTTTATAACACGTATATTCATTTTTTGGTCTTTGAATGTATCTCCAATTTAAAAATTTAGAAGTTCTCGGAATGCTGTATTTCTTTTTAAGTTGATCATTATTGTTACAAAATCTTGTAAACGAACTGTCAAATATTTTTATTTTTATTACATCACATTTGTTTTTGAATTTTTGGTTATTGGGTAAATTTAGTATGCTTTCAGTCATGGTTTTGACTTTAATAAATTGGAATTTTTTAATAAAAAATCCAATTGATCTTTCATTTGCAAATCCTATTACTAATTGATAACCTTCCTGTTTGGCACATTCAAATGTTTTTTCAGCTAACGTTTTCATCAAGCCCATATTGGAATATTTAGGATCTGTCATTGTCCACATTGACATTAATGAATTAATCATACGATGTTTTTTTTTACAAATTATTGGCTGAGTAATGTAATGTGATATTATCGTGTTGTTTGTAATTGCTATTTTGCCAAATGGCTTTCTTAATGAATGATTATTGAATCTCCAATCCCAATATTTCCCACTTTTTTCAAACCCAAATGCATTTTCATGTAATTTTAGAATTTCATTTTTGTGTATCTTATCAAATTTTTTAATTTTATAATTCATCATATTCATTTAACCCAACTCCATAGTCGTCCTAACAATGTTTTTGGGTTATTTTTACACCATTCTTCATTATTATCACAAAACTTTTCGTTCAATTTCTTTTCAATTGCACCTCCATAGAAATGAATTGCGTATGCTGCACTAGGGATTTCAATATTTTCAAACAATTTTTCATATTCTGTCCAATTATATGGATAGAACAATTTTCCGTCGTGAGTTGATTTGGTATTTCCAAAGACATTTCTATATGATTCATTAAAAACATCTACTCCTCCCCAATTAATTTTTAAATTAGAAATTGAGTCAAGAAAAATTTTTGAATTAGGAGGAGATTTGATAAAACCAATTCCAAGTAAAGTCGGTTCCTCTTCTGAGCCATTACATACAACCCATTCATCGTCTGGAAAGCGCTTTAGGACAAAATTATCCAAATCTGAATAAAACCCTCCACACGCATGTAGAAAATGAAAACTCCATAGATCTGATGCAATTCGTATATTTCCTCCAAACGATAAAAATTCTTCAACATTAAAATATTCTGAAACATCAATTACTGTTACATTAGATTCTATATCTTTCCAATATTCATTTGAAGGTTTTTCTCCAGATAGCCAAATCTTTGGATGATACCCAACTTTGAGATGACTTTTAATAGTAATATTATTTAGAAACCCAAAATTTTTTCCATACCAAAAGAAATTTGAATTTAGGGTGCCCCTATCTCCTATTTTAGAAAGTTCTTGTAATCTATTTTTAGTATGATTTTTTGTAAACAATAAATCATATTTTTTAATAAAATTATTCATTAAATCGATGTCTTTGTATTCATCACTATTTTTCATCAATGAGATTAACTCTTCTTTTGTTAGTTGATTTTGTTGTAATAGGCTGGTAAAATGTTTAAACCCAGTTTCGTCAGGTTTTCTTTTTAAAATCACTTCGTATGCTTCATCTACTATCTTCTTACTAGTCTTGAAATCCACCTTTCATCTCCTCTTTTTTTACTTAAAATCTTTTTTTAAAAATGCTTCAAAAATATATTCTAAAAGTTAATACTTTGGATTTTATAAGAAAATTATGAATTTACATGAAAAATAAGATTGTTGTAATGTACAGATTAAAAAATGAGGAACGATGGATTGCAAAATCTATTCAATCTATTTTAGATATTTGCTCAGAAATTGTTATTTTAGATGATGGTTCTACTGATAAAACTGTAGAAGTTTGTTCTAAATATGATAAAGTTGTAGATATCTATCAGCAAAAAGATTTACCTTTTGATGAAACACGAGATAGGAATCTTCTCTTAAAACTGGCTCTTAAAAGAAACCCTGACATCATATTATCATTGGATGGAGATGAGAGGTTCATGCCTTTTTCCAAAGAAATTTTATTTGAAGAACTCGACGTATTTTATCCACATTCATTCGTTTTTGAGTTCCAAACTCTATCATTTTGGAATAAACCTAATCAAGTTAGATATGATGGATTTTATTCTAAAGCTTGGGCCAAGCGATTATTTAGACTAAAAAAAAGTCGGAATGATTATCTTCGTATGAATGAAACCCAGTATGGTGGAAATACACATTGTAGTAGTGTGCCAGAAAATATTCCAGGATTTAATGCACCAATTCGTAGTAACGTCAAAATCTTCCATTATGGAAGTATTGATAGCTCTATCAGGGAACAAAGATACAAGCGTATGATAAATTTAGATCCTAATAGTAGTGTGTTACATAATTATGTTCATATGATTGATGCAAAAGGACCACTTTCAGGAAAACATGGTTTGGAATTTAAAACTATTCCTGCTAATTTAACATATAATGTATAATAAAGTGAAATCATAAAATATCATAAATTTATTGATAAATCAACATGGTTCAAAGTAAAAATAATCAAAATGACTCTATTGTAGAAAGTGTTGCTAAACAAATCAAAATGGTTGGCAGTTCCAAAAATATTCTAAACTTAGGCGGTCCTTTAATTTCAAGCCTCCTAAATAAAAATAATATTCCATTTTCTGACATAAAACTAAAATTAAATTTGGAACTAGGTGATTATATTGATAAACTATCTAATGAAAAATTATGGGCTGATGAATTACCTAATTTAGAAAATAAATTTGATTTAATAATATTAGGCGATCTCTTAGAACAAACAAAAGAACCTAAACTCCTTTTAGAAAATTTATCAAATTTTTTATCTGATACTGGCTCGATGGTTGCAACTGTAAAAAATTTTCTATATTTGAAAAATATTTTTAGAATCTTTGAAGGTGTTACACCGCAAAGTAATCCAAATAACTATGATTTAGGCACTCTTAACTTATTCCTAAATAATGAAAATTTTATAATATCTGAGTTAGCCCGAAATGAAGAAAAAATTGGTAATGGTTTAAATTCTGACTATAACGAATATTTTTTTCCACCAGTCATACTTGAACTCCTAAAAAAAGATCCTGAATCTGAAGTTGTTTCATATGTATTTAGAATTATGGAAAAATCGGTTGAATCACAAGCCAAAACGTGGTCATCAACATTTCCAAAAAACTATTTCCTAGAACATTTAAAGAATAAAATTGACTATTATGAAACTCTCGAAACATCAATCAAAGATAAAGATGAAGTTATACACGGATTGCAGGTATCACTAGAACTAACAAAATCATATGTAGAAAATGTCATCAAAGATAAAGAGGAAGTTATTGGAGGTTTAGAGAAATCAGTAGAAGAAGATGCAGAGGTTATTGGGGGTTTGGAGAGCTCAATAGAAGAAACAAAATCATATGTAGAGGATGTCATCAAAAATAAAGACGAAGTTATTACAGGTTTGGAGAGATCAGTAGAAGAAGATGCAGAAATGATTTCAGGTTTGGAGAACTCAATAGAAGGTAGAGATGAATATATCCAAGAATTTAGAAAAACAATTTTTGGAAAAACCTTTGATTTTTTTAGAAAAAAAAGGGTGACTAAATGATTAGAGTTGGGATTATACTTGATTGGAACATACATGCTTCTAGTCTTATGGGAATAGCCCGAAATTTATTCAGAGAACTTGGAAAATTAATGAATGAAAAAAGATCTTTTACAATTACAGGAATAAAATTAAACAATGTAAAAATTGGTGACATCAATCAACGCTTTGATTGCATTCATATTCCAAATATGGGGGGGTACAAATTTCCTGTTGACGAATCTAATTTGTGTAAAAATCTAATTTTAGGGCCATCTGGAATTGATGAAGTAATTTATGGCAAAGATGTCATGGTTAAGAAATCTAGATGGAAAGAACAAGAACAACAAATTAAAAATGAAGTAAATAATTGGAAAAACCACATTGATAAAGTAAAATCAGTCCATGTTGTAGCTAACTCTGAATTTGATGAAATGCGCCAATATCTAGAAATTCCAGAAGAAAAGATGAAAGTAATTCACCATGGCATAAATCATGACTTATTCAAACCTCCCTTGAACAAAGAAAAAACAAGAAAAGAAATTTTATCCAAATTTAAACTACCTATCTCTAAATACTTTGTACATGTCGGTGAGTATAACTGGGTACGAAAAAATTATTTACGATTATTTGATGCTTATGCGGAAGCACAAAAATTAGGATTAAAACATCAACTCATTTTCGTTGGCAAATATGCTCATCATATTAAGAAAAAAGGTGAGCGAATACCTGGAATAAAATTTCTTGGGTGGGTTACAGATTATCATCTAGTAAAGCTATTGCAAGGAGCTGATGTATTTTTACTTCCATCAATACATGAAGGATTTGGCATGCCTTTAGTAGAGGCTATGGCATGTGGTGTACCGTCCATTACAACAAACAAACATGCCCCACCAGAAGTAGTTGGTGATGCAGGCATACTTGTTAACCCACTTGATAGTTCTGAAATAGCAACTAAAATGCTACAAATCGGAACTGATGATGCATTATTAAATAAATTGTCTCAGAATTCTCTCAAGAGGGCAAAAATGTTTTCATGGGAAAATAATGCAAAACAAATTTTGGAACTATATGAAAATATTAACCCAAAACCTACGGAAAACTTTGAAAAAAACTATGAGATAGCAGCCTACCGAACACTGACAACTGTTTGTGAAATATTTCCTGATAAAAAACAGTTTTTGATAGAATCATTATTACGGTTTAATTATACAAAAATGATTGATTGGGCACTTGAATATGGTTTAGAAGATCTAAAAACAAAAGATTTTCTCAAGCCGTTTGAGGGCTGGTTTAACGAACATCAAAAAACGTACTAGTTGACTAAATTGGTCTTTATTGCAAATTCAAAGCAAAAGAAAATAAAAAAATTATTATTTCTCTCAAAAGATCTGATACGGGAATATGGGGTTCGATATGCTTTTCAAATATTTCTTGAAGAACTTTCTAAACAAAAAACAAATCTATTTTTGCCAGACAAAGTACCACAATTAGATTTTGAACAGTTTGCGTCTGATTATGAAACATTCAAACAAAAACATGTTGTAACGCCAAACAAGTTAGAATTAATAAAAAACGAGATATCTGAATTTCCTATCAAACCATCATTTACATTTCTTCTTGTTAATCTTGAAAACAAAAGTGATTTCAAGCAATCATTAAGTTCAATTTTAAATCAGATCTATGAAAATTTTGATTTAACCATTGTAAATTACTCTAAGGATACCATAAATCTAGATAACTTTGAAAAAGAATTAAAATCTAAAAAAATACGACTGATTGAAGACTCTGCTGATTCTGAAAAATTTAACAAAGTCATATCTAGCCTTCAAGGAGATTTTATTGCAATATTAGATGGTGGCGTTACTTTACAAAGCGACATGCTTTATCATATTATAAAGAATTTAAATCAAAATTCAAATTCTGATATTTTTTATACTGATGAAGATTTTACCGATGAAAATGATAACAGAGTGAATCCATTCTTTAAACCTGATTGGAGTCCATATCTATTTTTCAGCATGAATTATTTGGGGCGGTTCTGTGTCATAAAAAAATCAGTTCTTGAACAAATTAAGGAGTTTGAATTTCATACCCAACGAGATTTTATCTATGATTTGATTATCAAATGCACTGAATTTACTAAGAATATTTCACATATTCCGCTACCTCTATTTAGTACTAAAAATTATAGTCCAGAACACTCTGAATATGCAAAGTCATCACTGATTAACCATTTTAAGAAAACTGGAATTGATGCAACTGTAGAAAATGGTTTTTCTCCTAATACCTACAGGGTGAATTACAAACTAAACACAGAACCAAAAGTCAGCATAATAATTCCAACAAAAGATAAGAAAGAACTACTCCAGAGATGCATACAAAGTATTGAAGAGAACACTGCCTACAAAAATTGGGAAATAATCATTATTGATAATAATAGCAGAGATGAAAAAACAATTCGTTATTTTGAATCTTTGCCGTATGAAATTTTACAATATGATGAACCATTCAACTTTTCGAAAATGAATAATCTAGCTGTAAGTAAAGCAAAAGGAGATTATTTATTATTTCTAAACGATGATACAGCTGCGCTTGAACCTAATTGGTTAACTGAGATGGTAAGTTTATGCCAACAAAAAAATGTAGGGGTGGTAGGTCCAAAACTAGTTCATTCTGATCAAACCATCCAACACGCTGGCGCAGTATTTCTAAAATCTGGTTCAGGCTTTCATCCATTTCAACTATTTTTGGAAAAAGATTCTGGTTATTTTAACTTCATAAATGTAATTCGCGATTTTTCAGCAGTTACTGGGGCTTGCTTGTTGGTAAAAAAATCAGTATTTACCAAAATTGGTGGGTTTGATGACAATTTTGATCTTTATTATGGTGACTCTGATCTTTGTTTGAGGATACGACATTTGGGTTATCATGTGGTGTATACCCCATACGCAAAATTACTTCATGAAGGCTCTTCTTCTATCCGAGAACATGGAGATGCTTTTTTTACCGTTGAAAATCACTACAATTTTATCAAAAAATGGCCTTATCTGAAAAATGGGGATCCATTTTATAGTCCACACTTAGGTTGGAATTATTCTATAGAGAATTTGGATAGTAATCCAATTAATTAATCTTAATTTGTAAACTAAATTATATCAGAGTAAATCTGCTTTACACTATGACCTCAATAAGAGAGGAAATGTGGAAAGCAAAGGGAATTATTTTTAATTTTGCCAAATCTGATCTTAAAATTCGTTATCGTAATTCAGTACTTGGTATTTTCTGGAGTTTAATAGAACCATTGCTAATGTTGGGAGTATTATTTGTTGTATTCTCAACTATGTTTAAATTTGAAATTCCAAATTTTCCTATCTATCTTTTAGTAGGAATTGTGTGTTATAATTTTTTCAAGAATGGAACTGTTTTTGCTCTGAATAGCTTATCAAATCGTTCCACATTGATGACTCAAATTTATTTTCCAAGATCTATTCCTGCAATAAGTTCAGGAATTACAGCTGCAATAATGCTCATTCTTGAACTGGTTGTCTTGGGAATTTTCATTGTTGTTTTTCAATTTGTTCCTCCGATTACAATTCTTTTTCTTCCTTTGATTCTAGCTTTGTTGTTCATTCTAGTTTTAGGTATAGCACTTCCTCTATCAGTGCTTAATGTGAAATACAAGGATACTGAATTTATCTGGATGGTTATAGTGCATGCTGGATTTTTTCTAACTCCAATCTTTTATCAGTTTGATATGATGCCTATAGAGGTACAAAATGTACTACAGTTTTCTCCGATGGTCCAAATTGTAACTATGGCTCATCATGTGGTCTTGTACGGAATACTACCATCGGTTAACTCTATTCTTTATGCTGTAGGTTCAATTTCAGTAATAACCGCTGTTGGCTATCTGATATTTAGAAAATATCAAGCGAAAATAGTTGAGGAGGTATGATATGTCTGATTATGCTGTAAGTGTGAAAAACATTTCTAAAAAATTCAAGTTATATCATGAAAAGCGAGATTCTATTTTTGAAGCTGCAACTAGTTTTTTCCAAAAAAAACGGCACTATGAGGTCTTACAGGCATTAGATGATGTATCTTTTAATGTTAAACACGGCGAAATATTTGGAATTATAGGACGCAACGGAGACGGCAAAACAACACTTCTAAGGATTATTTCAAAAATATACGCTCCTGATTCTGGTTCAGTGGATGTTAAGGGCAGTGTAATTCCTATTTTATCTCTCGGACTTGGGTTTCATCCTGATCTAACTGCTATTTCTAACATTTACCAAAGTAGTATATTGTTGGGTTTTAAAAAAGAGGACATAACCAAACGAGTCGCTGAGATCATAAAATTTGCTGAACTTGAGCGGTTTGCTGATACAAAAGTGAAAAATTTTTCAAGTGGGATGCAATTGAGGCTAGCTTTTGCAACATCAGTACTAGTAGATCCTGACATACTAATTGTAGATGAAGTTCTTGCTGTAGGTGATGTTAATTTTCAAAAGAAATGTCTTGACACTATAATGTCATTTAAAAAACGCGGAAAGGCAATAATTTTCGTTAGTCATAGTATGGGAGAGATAAGCCAATTTTGTGATACTGTAATGTTTCTTAAAGAGGGTAAGGTAGGTAATATTGGGTCTCCTGCAGAATCTATTGCTGCCTATCAGGATTATTTAGCAAAACATCCGGCAATTAACCCAAAGGAAAATCTTAGCAATGATATCTAAAAATATTAAAACATATTTATCACATTTCATACGCTAAATTTTATGCCATTTACTTTCAAGAGATTAAGCATACCTGATATCATACTTGTTGAGCCTCAGTCATTTTCTGATGATAGAGGTCTCTTCTTTGAAAGTTTCAAGGAATCTGATTTTTTTTCAAATGGGATAGATAAAAAATTTGTGCAGGATAATTTTTCTCATTCTGTTCATGGTGTAATTCGTGGTTTGCATTTTCAAAAGACTCCAAAGGCTCAGGCTAAACTGGTTACTGCATTGAAAGGAAAAATTTTTGATGTTGCAGTAGATATTAGAAAAAATTCTCCAACATATGGGAAATGGGTAAGTGAAATTCTTTCTGATGAGATTCATAATTTATTATATGTGCCGGAAGGATTTGCACATGGTTTTTGTGTTATAAGTGATGAGGCTGATGTACTTTACAAGGTTAGTAATGAGTATTCACAAGAGCATGAACGGAGTATAATCTGGAATGACCCCAAATTAGATATACAATGGCCAATAAAGAAGCCGATTGTTTCAAATAAGGATAACAAGTTGTCACTATTAGAAAATTTAGATAATGATTTTGTATATCAAGGTGCATCTTGACATTAGAGTTAAATAATTAATTTTAAGTTTGTTATTATGAAAATTCTAGTTTGCGGCGGTGCTGGTTTCATTGGAAGTACATTCATTAGAAATTTTCTAAAAAATAATATTGATACTAAAATAACAAATCTTGATGTATTGTCAATTGGTTCAAATTTGGCAAATTTGAAAGATTTAGAAAAAAATCAAAATTATAACTTTGTCAAAGATGACATTAGAAATGGTTCTCAAATTGACAGTTTGATAAAAGATACTGATCTTGTTGTAAATTTTGCGGCTGAATCCCATGTGGATCGAAGCATTGCAAACCCAAAACCATTCATTGAAACAAATGTTCTTGGTACGTATACAATACTTGAGGGAATTAGAAAATATGACAAACAATTCATTCATGTATCTACTGATGAACTTTACGGTGATGCTGGAAACCAAGATTCCTTTAACGAAAAATCAATTTTAAAACCAAGTAACCCATATTCGGCAACAAAGGCGGCAGCAGATCATTTAGTTGGTTCATACGTTAGGACATATGGTGTGAAATGCATCATTACTAGGTGTACAAATAATTTTGGCCCATTCCAGTTTCCAGAAAAACTAATCCCAAAAACCATAATTCGTGCGCAGAAAAATCTCAAAGTTCCTCTTTATGGAAGCGGAGACCAAATTCGGAGCTGGATCTATGTTTTAGATCACGTATCTGCAATAGAATCTTTGATTTCAAAAGGGTTGGACGGTGAAATATATAATATAACATCTTGGAACGAAATCTCAAACAAGACTATTGTGGAAAAAATTCTAAACATGATGGAGAAACCAAACAGTTTGATAGAATATGTTGGAGATAGACCAGGGCATGATAAACGGTACTCAATCGATTCATCAAAAATACAAAACGAAATAGGTTGGAAGCCAAAATATGATTTTGAACAAGCACTAAAGGAAACAGTTGAATGGTATTTACAAAATCAAGATTGGTGGAAACCACTTGTTGATGAAAAGGTTCTTCATCCACAACCCTGGACTCTTAGTTGGTAAAAATTGAAATATCTAGTAACAGGTTCAGCAGGACTAGTCGGACGCCAAGTAGTAAAAGATTTGTCAGAATCACATGAAGTTTTTTCTTGCTATAACAAATCAAAACCAGAACATGGAAATCCTATCAAAATGGATATTCTTAATCATGAAATGGTTTCAAACATTGTGTCCGAAAAAAAACCAGATATAATAATTCATCTTGGTGCTATGACTGGAGTAGATCTTTGTGAAACACATCAAGATGACGCATTCAAAATAAACTCACAAGCAACAGAAATTCTTGCAAAAGAATGTTCAAAAATAAATTCATTCATAGTTTATGTTTCAACAGATTATGTATTTGATGGGAATGTTGGCATGTATAATGAAAACAATGTTACTAATCCATTAGGATTTTATGCAAAGTCAAAGCTAATAGGAGAAAAATCAATACAAAAATTTTCTTCTGATTGGTGTATTGCACGAACTAGTAGCATATTTGGCTTACATCCTACTAAGAAAAGTTTTCCTACATGGGTAATTGAAAATCTACAAAAACAAAAACAAATTGATGTATTGTCTGATCAGTTCACATCTCCAACATATGTTCCAAATCTTAGTAAAATGCTTATCGAAATATCTGAAAGACATCTTAATGGGATCTTTCATGTTGCTGGGGCAACTAAAATATCAAGATATGAAATGGCTAGTATAATATCGGATAAACTGAATTTCAATGAAAAATTACTAAGAAAAATTTTGATAAATGAATTAAAATTAGAAGCGCCACGACCAAAAGATTCTTCTCTTAACATTTCAAAAGCTAATTCTATTCTAAATGAAAAACCACAAAAAATTAATCAAAGCCTAAACCTCTTCATAGATGAAATCATGACTAAAAAT
>LUMJ01000362.1_pt1 | contig 19025 bp, 27 predicted proteins | sample 729631 | NCBI WGS metagenome assembly LUMJ01 (sample SAMN03860266, study PRJNA289734) | marine metagenome | biome: seawater column; feature: ocean; material: water; isolation source: Red Sea water column Station 22 - depth 500m | place: Saudi Arabia: Red Sea | collected 2011-10-15 | depth 500 m
AGGTGAGAATAAGATGATTACGTTAGAGCAAGTAATGAGAGAACCATTCTTTGTATCTCAAGAAAAGAAAGTTAGTGACCTGTTGAAAGAGATGCAGGGAAGAAAAGCGCATATGGCTATAGTTATAGATGAATTTAGTGGTGTTGAAGGATGTGTCACCCTAGAAGATTTGGTAGAGGAGATTGTTGGTGAAATACATGATGAAACTGATATAACAAAACCTAATTTTCAGAGAGAAGGTAGTGACACAATAATCACTAATGGCGATATAGAAATTGATGAAATCAATGAAATTTTTAGAACTGACATACCACAGGGAGATGATTATGCATCATTGAGTGGTTTATTGCATGAAAAATTACGTGATATTCCAAAAGAGGGTGACAGAATAGTTATTGGCCCACTTCGTATTATTGTTGAAAAGGTTCTGAGTAACAAACCTGAGAAAATTAGAATTGAAAAAGTTGTAATTTAATATTTTTTTGAAAAATGTTCTTCAAGTAATTTTTTCTTTTGATCCATATTGAACAGTTTTTCTGTTCGTTTTAATGCATCTTTATAATCGCGTTGAAATAACATCGCTTGCAATAACATGTGATTTTCTGGGATTACAACACCTGTTTGATCGTCAGAATACATTAATTGAATTGTATCACCTATAGACGTAGTCATGTTAGCGTGAATATGTATCATGTTTGTATCCTTAAAACTAAATTTTGTAGATTCTGCGAAGTCACGAACGTCTTTTGTTCCTTTGGCTGTCCATACAATCGCGATTCCATATTCATTCTTAAACAATTCATGAATTTCATCTAAAGTTGGAGCGTTTCCATTGAAACGTATATCCATAATATGTAAATGCATTTGTTTAGTAGGCACTTTAATTGCTCTTACAAATAATGGCACATCTTTTCCAAAATATGCCTTAACATCTGTACCATGATGTGGCTTCTCCGTCATTTCAATAGTATCAACAGTTTGCTTATCAGTTTGTTCAAGATCTGCCCATCTTCTTACTAGTGTTACATCAAATCGAGTTAATTTATCAGCATATTTTTCTTTCAATGGATTTAAAATTCTGCCTATACCAGTTACATTACAACTTCCCTGCATAACGTATTTTTTATCAAATGCTTCTGTATAATTTACCCTAGAATTAAAAAGAACGTTAGATACCGCATTATCATTAAAGATTGTTTCACCACCCTGAAAAATAGCCTTAATGCCCATTGGCTCATAGATATCTTTTTTATTAATGAATCCACAGCCGCCAGGTGAAGCATCTATTACTAAATCACAATCACCCAAAATAGATTCGATTGATCCTGAGATATTATAATCTTTGAAACTATCACTTTTATTTTCAGGAGCATAAATAGAAAATCCATCGTTAATAGCATATTTCACTTTTTCATCAAGTGAATGTTTTCCAATTCCTACTACAATAATATCAGAATCATCTTTGATAAATTTTGCAATGCGACTACCAATTGATCCATATCCGTTTACAAAAACTTTCTTCATAATTATTTTTAGAGATTGTCATTTATTTACATACTGTATGATTAACGATCTATAATGCTTGAATTGTAAATTATCAGATATTTTGATTTTTAAAATATGTTATAAAGACCTAAATCTCTATGATTTTTTACCGCTACATGGAAACAAATTCAGATTCATCTTCAAATGATAAAATACCAAGTTTTTTTTTGAAGGATGGTAAAAATACTGAGGATCTATATCAGGGAAAAAGTAACGAAAACAACCAAACTGAATCAGCATCAAAAACACCACGAAGATCATCTAAACTTACTATTCATTGGCCGTCACTTGGAATTGGAGCTATAATTGCGATTGCTTGTATATTTTTTGGTGTATTAATGACAAATATGATTAACATTGAATCAACACAGAATTTGGATCAAATTCTGATAAAAGAAATTAATCCAACAAAAAAACTTTCACTCTCTTCATTCACGGATAACGCATCTCCAGTTTTGGGAAATAAAGATGCACCGTTAACCATTGTTGAATTTGGTGATTACCAATGTACATTTTGCAACAAATTTTTTCATGAGACTGTAGAATCTATTATAATAAATTACGTCAAAACTGGAAAAGTGAAAATATTGTTTAAAGATTTCATAGTAGTGGGAGAAGATTCAATGAATGCAGCGAATGCTGCACATTGTGCAAATGACCAAAAAATGTTTTGGCAATATCATTCAATTTTATATAATAATTGGGCCGGTGAAGGCACTGGGTGGGCATCTCCTGAACATCTAAATGAATTTGCAAATACGTTAGGATTAAACATGGATAAATTTTCAGAATGTGTGTCTGAATTACAATGGAAAGAATTAGTTGATTCAAGTCATAGAGATGGTATTGTAGCAGGTGTAACTGCAACGCCAACATTTTTTGTGATCGATGAAAATAATAATGTGTCAAAAATTACTGGTGCGCAACATTATGATGTTTTTAAAGAAGTTTTTGATTCAATGCTAGAAAAATAATAGTTTATAGCTATATTCCTATATGGGCAAAAATTTGTTAATAAGATCTGGAAAAATTAACAGGAAATGTATATATTTCAAGTTGGAAAGACTAGCTCATGGCAGCGGGTATAGATGATATTTCTATTTACATTCCTAGATTATATCTTGATGCAGGTGATTTTGCTAAAGCAAGAGGATTAGATCCTGGGAAATTAGAACGAGGTTTAGGAATTGGAAAAATGGCAATTGTTGATACAAACCAAGATCCTGCATGTCTTGCTGCTAATGCTTGTTTGAGAGTAATGCAAAAAAATAAACTCACACCTGATAAAATTGGCAGACTTTATGTTGCAACCGAATCATCATTTGATGAATCAAAAGCTATGAATTCGTATGTCATAGGAATGCTAGAACAAGTTTATGGTAAAGATACCTTTGGGCATTGCGGTGGGATTGAATGTAAGTTTGCTTGTGTTAGTGGTTCGTATGCATTGTATGATAATACTAATTGGATTAGGGCCGGTGAAGCTGAAAACAAATATGCATTAGTGGTTGTTTCAGATATTGCAAAATATGACTTGGGTTCAAGTGGTGAGGTAACGCAAGGTGCTGGAGCTGTAGCAATGTTATTGAATGATAACCCACGGTTACTAGCATTTGATCCTAAAGTTACATCAACATCAATCAAGAATGAATATGATTTTTACAGACCGTTTGGGAAAGAAACACCTATTGTGCATGGACAATATTCTAACCTTCTTTATCTGATTCAAGTAAAAAATGCGCTAATAGATTATAAAAAGAAAGTAAAGAAAACAGGATTAATTAAACTGAAGGATGGTGAAACTATTCTTGATCATGTTGATTATCTAAACATGCATCTCCCGTATAGTAATATGGGTAAAAAGGCACTTGCTTATCTTGTTAGACATGAATGGAGAGCTTTGCCAAGATGGAAAAAAATTATTGAAGAAGTGGGAATGGAAGAACCAATTCCAAAAGATCCACGTGGAACAATTGAATCGGTTCTTGAAGATGCAGAGTTTATGACTAAGGATCATCAGTTTACAAAATTATTTACAAATACAGAAAAATATGTTGAACTTTATGAATCAAAACTTGCTAGCTCCTTAATTGCATCTAAAATGATTGGTAACCTCTATACCGCATCGTTATATCTTGGATTTAGAAGTAGTTTAGAGTTTGAATACGACAAAGGAATTGATTTGGAAGGAAAACGTGTAGGCTTCTGTTCATATGGAAGTGGTGCTAGTGCAATGATCTTTAGTGGTGTAATACAACCAGAATATGACCAAATTGTAAAAGATATGAATTTGGAAGAAGAACTTGGACCTAGAACTAAGCTATCTTTAGACGAATACGAAGAACTTCATGAAAATAAGCGTACATATGAAGATAATATCCGTTCAGCAAATAAAGAATTCGTTATAGTTGGTGTAAAAACCTCAACTGAAAGTAAGGGAGAACGTCATTACGCATTTGTTGAGTAAATCAAAAAATATATTTTAACTAACTAAAGCTGAAACATCCACTTTTTCTTGAATGAGACTTGAATATTTAGGCAGATCAAATTTTTCCATATGTGGCAATGAACATAACACTGGTAAATTAGTCAATGCACTTAGATCTCGTTCAAGCTCAAGTATAGGATATCCAGTGGAATCAAAATTATTTATAATCAAACCTTTAACTGGGATATTCATGTTTTTACATATATTACAAGTTAAGATTGTATGATTTACTGTTCCCACTCTTGAGCTTGTAACAATAATTGTATTTGCCTGAAGATCTTTTATCAAATTGATAATTGTATAATCGTTTAAAATAGGCGTCATAATGCCACCAATTCCTTCAACTAACATAACATCATGAATTTTATCTAATTTGTTAAAGCATTCCAATACATGTTTAATGTCTATTTTAACACCAAGATTTTTTGCCGCTGTGTAAGGCGATGCTGGTATAGGGAAAAAAAATGGATTTAGAAGTTCTTCGGTATCATTGATAATGGCTGCTTCGGAAAGTAAAGTCAGATCATTAGATGAAAATCCAGTTTTTTGTTTAGTGCCACACGCAAATGGTTTCATAATTCCTACATCAATACCAGATTTTTTTAATGAATGTGCAAGACCTGCGCAAACATATGTTTTACCAATATCCGTATCAGTAGCGGTAATAAAAAGAGGTTTCATTTTAATAATTTTGAAATTCCTTTAACCGTTTTTATTGTACCATCTATTAGTAGATTAATTTCCACGTTAGATATTGCAAGTGGTGGTACCAACATCACAACGTTTCCTAGTGTTCTAAAAAATATATTATGTTTTTTTCCTTCCTCAAAAACAATTTTATTTATTGATTTTCTTTTTTTATTTAAATCATTGATTGTTAATTCAATACCCATTAACACACCTTTGTGTCTAACATCATTCACAACATCTAATTCATAAAATTCATCAGCTCTGCTTCCAAGAATTTTAGATGTTTTTTGGATTTTCTGTATTAATTTTGTTTTATTATACAATTTTAAATTTTCAAGTGCTAAAGATGCTGCTATAGGATTTCCCGTATATGTATGGCCATGAAACAAGTGTTTTGATTCATAAAATTTACCTAAAAATGAATTTGAAATTTTTTTTGTTGTTAGTGTAGCTGCAAACGTTAAATATCCACCAGTTAACATTTTTCCAAAGGAAACAATATCTGGATTACAGTCTTGTTTTTTATATTCAACCATTGATCCAAGTCTACCAAATCCTGTTGCAATTTCATCTAGAACAAATAGTACATCATATTTTTTACATATAGTATTAATCCGTTTTTGAAAATTTTTTGGGTAAATATTCACACCGCCAGCAACCTGTGCTCCACTCTCCATAACAAATGCAGCAACTGTATCATCTTTGGATAGTCTATTTTCAATTTTTTCGATGCAAATGTTTTCAAATTCCTTCGCTGTAACATTTTTTGGTAAATTATTGTTCCTAGGAACCTTAAATTGTAAAGTTGAAAATAGTTTGGATCTGAACTTTGAAAAAAATTCTGGTACATATCCAACTGTTATTGCACCAAACGTATCACCGTGATATCCATTCTCAAGTGTAGCAATTTTGGTTTTATTCCTTAATCCTAAATTTGCCCAATACTGCAACGCAATTTTTATGGCAATTTCCATGGCAGTTGAACCATTATCAGAAAAAAAAACTTGTGCCATGTTTGGAGACATCTTAATTAATTTTTTAGCAAGTAATTCAGATGGCTCATTTGTAAGATTGAATAATGGTGAATGCTGAAGCTTTTTTGTCTGTTTAATAATTGCATTAATTAATTCTCTCTTCGAATGACCCCAAACGTTACACCACATACTTGCCACGCCATCAAGTAATCTGTTTCCATTCTCATCAATTAACCACATTCCATCACCACGAACAATTTTTGGAAACTTTGTCCATTCTGACATCTGTGTGTTTGGATGCCATAGATAATTTTGATTTTTCATTACTTCATAAACATTATTTATTACTAAATAATAGTTAACCTCAAAAAATATTTTGGTTAACGCTTAATTATGTATTAAAATTAAAAAAATTAATGGATAAGAGACATGAATTGATCTTAAAATGTCGTAATGACGTTGTAAATGGTAAAAAAATAACAAAATCTATGATATCTGAATTATTTAATATAAACACTGAATTTCTTTTGAATTTATCAGATGCCGCAAATTACATAACAAGGCATTTTCATGGTTCAGAGGTTGATATTGAAGAATTAGCAAATATTAAGAAAAATTTTTGTAGTGAGGACTGTACATTTTGTTCACAATCGGCATTTTTCAATACAAAAATTGCCGGCTACCAGCTTCCACCATCTGATGAAATAGTTGAGCAAGCATTAAGAGCAAAACATGATGGGGCTAATTCTTTTTGTCTTGTTGCTGCATGGAGAGAACCTAGTATACTTGACTTTGAAAAAGTATGTGTAATAATTAAAGAAATTAATAAAAAAGTTGGAATTTCAGTTGAATGTAGTCTTGGATTTTTAACTGATGAACAAGCTAAAACACTAAAAAAACTTCAAGTAAAACGATACAACCATAATTTGGAAACTTCTCGTAGTAAATTCCCAGAAATTTGTTCAACTCATACTTATGATGATAGAATAAAAACGTTGAAAATTGCGCGAAATGCTGGTTTAGAACTTTGCACTGGTGGAATAATTGGTCTTGGTGAAACTAGAAAACAGCGTGAAGAACTTATTTTTGAAATTGTAGGATTTGAACCTGAAGAAGTTACCATTAACATGTTGGTTCCAATGCCTGGTACACCATTAGAATTTCAGACACAGTTAGATATCACAGAAATTCTGAGAGTATTTAGTACACTTAGATTTCTTTTACCAAAATCAATAATCAAAATTTCTGGTGGCCGAGAGGTTAATCTGAAAGATGATGGACAGAAGCTATTACTTAGTGGTGCAAATGGGATCATCAGTGCTGGATATCTAACTATGGATGGAAATACGATAAAAAAAGACACAGAAATGATTAAAGAGATAAATCTTGAAACATAAGTTAGAATATATTAATTCTGAATTAAAAAATATCAGAAAACATAATCTTTACAGAAAAATGAATGATAGTAAAATTGCTGGGGCATACATAACTATTAATTCAAAAACTCTCATTAACATGTGTTCAAATGATTATTTAGGAATAACACAACCAAAAATTTTAAACAAACAAAATCAATCTAGCTCTCGTCTAATTTCTGGTAATGACAATTCGTTTAGAATTCTTGAAGAAAAATTATCAAAGCATAAATCACAAGAACGTTCATTAATTTTTCCAACTGGATATATGGCAAATATTGGTGTGATAACTTCAATTATTGGAAAAAATGATCTAATATTAAGCGATAAACTAAATCATGTAAGTCTCATTGAAGCATGTAAATTATCAAATGCAAAATTATCAATTTTTAAGCATAATGATATGAATGATCTAACTCGTAAAATAAAAACAAAAGCGAGACGAAAATTCATAATCACAGAGGGGATATTCAGCATGGATGGTGATTTTTCTAACCTCGATGTAGTTTCTGAAATATCTAAAAAAAACAATGCAATAATCATACTAGATGATGCACATGGTGATTTTGTTGTTGGTACTGACGGTAAAGGTACAGCAAATTATTTTGGTATTTCAAAAAAAATTGATGTTCATATAAGCAGTCTAAGTAAGGGTTTAGGATCATTTGGAGGATATGTATCTTCCAGGAAAAATATCATTGAATTATGTATTAATAAATCAAAATCATTTATCTACACATCTGCATTACCAAGAATTCTAATTGATGATGCAACAAAAAGATTTGAATCCAACAGAGAGAAAAATAGAAAAAAACTGTGGAAAAACATCAAAAAATTTTCTGATGGTTTAAAAAAAATTGGTTTAAATGTGAAATCAGATGCACAGATATTTCCCATTTTAATCGGAAAAGAAAAAACAGCAATGGAATTTGGAGAATATCTTTTCAAAAATGGGATTTTTGCAAAACCAGTTAGATATCCAACTGTTTCACGAAATAATGCAAGAATTAGAATTTCAATTACCGCTAGATTAACAAATGAACATATAACAAAATCACTAGATGTGTTGGAAAGTGCAAAAAGAAAATTTAATTTAATATAATTATTTCAGATCAAAGGCCAAACAACCAATTGCTTTATTTGGACAACCAATAAAAAATGCAATAGTAATCACAATTGCTAAGCCAATTCCAACTACAATAATTCGTTTATTCATAACAAAAATAAAAAGTAGCCAGATAAAAAGGAATTGAAACTCAATCTCACTCACGATTACGTTCAAAAATGAAGTTACATGAAATATTTCGATCCAATTAGATCAAAATATTTTAGTTAAGTCACAAAATGCAGATTTTTAGAATTAATTTAGAAAATGGGCTATATATCTAAAAATTGGAGTGAAGTTAAAAATTGTATAAATTTATCACATAAATTTATAGATAAACTAAAACCAGAAACTGCATTAAAAAATAGAATTAACGATGCAGGAAAAAAAATGGAGTATCAAATTTTACGACTTGAACAAGTACATAATAAACTAGCACAAAATCATGAACAAATTTTCAAAAAAATTGTTGAAGCAAAATTAACACGAAATGAATCAAAGGCAAGAACATATGCAATAGAATTACATGAAATCAGAAAAATAAAAAATAAAATTGCTAGTGCAAAATTAACAATGGAGCAAATCAAGTTTAGGTTAAGTACTGTTTCTGAGTTAGGTGACATTGTTGTTACACTAAGTCCATGCATGTCATTAATCAAAGGACTTGCACCATCAATTTCCAGTTTCATGCCACAAATGCAAACATCAATGGAAGATTTATCAAATGTATTTGATGGTATACTAACAGATTCATCATTGTCACAAGAATCAATATCACCACTATATCAAGGAAATGCAGATGCTGATGCAATACTAAATGAAGCACATGATGTTATTGAGAGAAAAACAAAAACCTCTATGCCGGAACCACCAACCACACAATCACAATATTTTTCAAAAGAAAAAGAATCTATGATTTAGACTTTTTTTTACTGATCTGAACCAGTAATTTTTTAATTCGAGAAATTGTTGGATAACTATAACCTCTTCTACGATAATTAGCAATCATCATTTTCCAGTTTTTTAATCTCCATTGAGCTTGTTCAGTAGTAACGGAATGGATTTCTTTTTGTAAAATGCTTTTCCTTCCAACTTTTAGTACACCAGCATCTTTAGCGATCCAACGATTACCCGTAAATTTTAAACCAGATAATATTTCAGATAGTGGAATTTCTTTAAAATGTTTTTTCAGTATTTTAATTTGAAGATCCGTTGGTTCTTCGGATAGTTTCAAATTAATTTCAAATTCAACCATAGTATGCAATTAACTTATTCATTAAAAAGGTGTTAAATCATAAATTTACAGTCTAAAACCATATCAATATTAATTTAACAATCTAACATTAACTTACCATTACAAATTATATTAAAAACAGTTGGAATAAAAAATGCAGATATAAAAATACCAAGTGATATTACAACAACTTTTTGAATAATTCGCATAAGAAATTTCTGTACAACTAAACTTAAATTAAACTTTCATATCTTTGAATTAAATTGATGCCAGCACAACAGGGTTATGATAGGGCCATTACAGTTTTTTCACCAGATGGCAGATTATATCAAGTTGAATATGCTATTGAAACAGTAAAAAGAGGATCCATAGCCCTTGGCATAAAAACAAATGATGGTATTATATTTGCGGCAGATGAAAGAGCAAGAAAATTACAGATTGTTGAGGAACCACAAAAATTATTTAAGATTGATCAACATATTGGGGTAGCTGCCGCAGGCTATATTCCAGATGCACGCAACCAAGTAGATGATGCAAGATTTTTTTCACAAAGTAGTAATTTAGTTTATGATGAAATGGTAGATATTGAAACTGTTGTAAAACATATTGCTGACCGCTGTCAACAATATACTCAATACGCTGGAGCTAGACCAATTGGCGTAGCATTAATCATTGGTGGTATAGATGAAAATGGAAATTCGTTATTTTTGACTGATCCTAGTGGAACATATGTACCTTATAATGCAGTTGCAATTGGTGCAAATTCAGATAAAGTCACAGAATTTTTAACAAAAGAATACAAACCAGAGTTAACGTTAGAAGATGCTAAAATATTAGCAACGGCATCAATTAATATGATCAATGACGATGTAAATGGCTCAGAGCGTATTAAAATTTCACAAATTAAATCTGACACTAAAAAATTTGAGATTGTAGATAAAAATCAGATTATAAAATTGATGCAATCTGCGACGGAAAAATATCCAGTTATGAAAAAATAATCATCAAAGTTTTATAATTATGAAATAACGATAGTTGTTGAATTTATCAATTGCGATACCTGATTCATCACTGCTAGATGAACCAACTATTTTGTATAAAACCAAAAAAATATCAATTATTGCAAGAGCATGTGCAATTTTTAGGGTTAATCAGATTTTTATTTATCAAGATGGAAAACAGAATAAAAATGATTCAACGCTTTTATCAATATCGTTAAAGTATTTAGAAACACCACAGTATTTTCGCAAAGTGATATTTCCAAAAACACAATTACTAAAATATGCTGGTGTACTACAACCACTAAATATTTCCAGTCATTTAACTGCGTCAAATCAAAAGATGGTAAAAAATGGTGATATACGTGAGGCATTAGTTATAAACTACAAAGGAAAAAAATTTTTGGATATTGGAATAAACAAACCTATTCAATATTTTGGAAAAATGAAATCTGGTACAAGAATTACTGTGCAAATTAAAACTACACGGCCAGAACTTACAGTTAAAGAAATTTCAAGAGAAAATATCAAAGATTATTGGGGATATAGTGTAAAAGAAAGACCAAATTTACTTTCAATTTTATCAACATGGAAAGGCAAAATAATACTAACTTCAAAAAAAGGAAAAAATTTTACAGTATCAGACGCAAAAAAAATTACTGAATCAAACGAACCAATACTTATCGTGTTTGGGACAACAAATAAAGGAATTCATGATATTTTGGGCACTGACATTAATAAAATCCAAAATGCTAAGATCATTAATTTTTTCCCGAACCAAGCAACACAAACTGTTCGTCTTGAAGAAGCGATATTAGGTATATTGTCAATAATTAACATTCTTAATTATAATTATATTTAATATTAAATCATCTAAAATATTGGTTACAAAAAAAAAATTTTTAATTTTGGCAATAGCCGTTGGGTTTGTAGGACTTGTTTTAGGAAGTTACACAATGTTTTTGTCGATTAATAATATCATTAAACCGTAAGATCTATTACGTTAAAGAAACAATAAAGAATTAAAATTTTAGTAGATATATAATGGGGTTAACGACTTTTTTCGTTTGTTATGGGTCATAGAAGACACAGTGCACCACGCAGAGGTAGTTTGGCATATCTTCCTAGAGGTAGAGCTAAAAGCATGGAAGCTCGGATAAGAGCATGGCCTAAAGTTAACTCAGATGAACCAAAATTATTGGCACATGCAGGATTCAAAGCAGGTTGTGTACAGATTGTAAATATTGACGATCGTGAAAAAACACCTAATCATGGAAAACAGCTCGTTAGCCTTGGTACGGTAATTGTAACTCCGCCTGTTCTTATTGTTGGAATTAGAGGATATTCAAAAGATCCAAATGGTAAGCATGCACAATTTGATTTGTATGCTGATAATTTACCAAAAAATGTTTCACAATTATTCAAGCCCAAAAATAAAGAACAGGTATTAGAATATTCAGAAAAAGAATTTAAAAAAATCAAAGAGATTTATGCGTTAATTGCTGTTATTCCCCGAAATGCTGGTTTAGAACAAAAAAAACCATATCTTTTTGAGGCATCAGTAAAAGGCGGTGATGTTGAAAAACAATTTACATTTGTAAAAGAACTTTTAGGTAAAGAAGTAAAAATCAACCAAGTTTTTGAAGCTGGTATTACTGTTGATACGGCTGCAATTACTAAGGGTAAAGGTTGGGAAGGTCCTATTACAAGATGGGGAGTGAAAAGAAAACAACATAAATCAAGAAAAAGTGTTAGAGAAGTAGGTTCTCTCGGCCCCATATCACCACAATATGTAATGTATACTGTACCAAGAGCAGGTCAACGTGGTCTTCATCAAAGAATAGAGTATGATAAAAAAATTATGATTATGGATAATACTGAAAATATAAAATATAAAATAAATCCAAAAGGTGGCTTCAAACACTTTGGAAATGTTAATGGAGATTTTATTATATTACGTGGATCAGTGCCTGGAACATATAATCGATTAATTAAATTAAGATCACAGATACGAAACATGCCACAAAAAATAACAAAACCAGATATTTTAGAGGTAGTTGTTTAATGAAAGTTCCAACATTTACCACAAGTGGAACAAAAGAAGATGAAATAGAATTACCATTAGTGTTTTCGACTATATTCAGAAAAGATTTGATTAGTAAATCATTCATTAACCTAAATTCACATAAATTTCAACCACAGGGAAGACGTCCAACAGCTGGAATGGATGTTGTTGCAAGATCAAACGATCCACCAACTGGACAGGGAGTATCAAGAATTGCTAAGATGCGTGGCGGTGGCGGTGGTCGTCAGGGTGAAGCAGGCGGAGTAGCATCAGTAAGGGGTGGAAGACAAGCACACCCACCTAAAGTACAAAAAGTAATTTTTAAAAAATTAAATAAAAAAGAAAACAAACTTGCATTATGTTCTGCGATAGCTGCTACACAATCAAAAGAAATTATTAAATCAAGAGGACATAAAGTTGAAAAACTAAAGACGTTTCCCATTGTTATATCTGATGATATAGAATCCATTACAAAAACTAAAGAAGCACTAAAAATATTAAATTCATTAAATTTAATGCAAGATATAGAAAGATTAAAATCCAGAAAAGCTAGAACAAGCGCATTAAAGGAAATTGAGAAAATAAAATCATCTCATTTAGAATTACTGGTGAATGTTACATGAAGGTTGAACTTGCAAATAGAATAATTTTGCATCCTTACATTACGGAAAGAACATTTGAATTAGTAGAAACTGAAAAAAAAATTTGCTTTATTGTGGAAAGGACAGCTTCAAAAGTGGCAATAAAAAATGCAATAAATACTCTTTATGAACAAAAAGCTATATCTGTGAATACCGCAAGAACGGTTTATGGTAAAAAGGCATTCGCCGAGTTTGAATCTGTTGATATTGCAAGAGAATTGGCAACTAAAATAGGAATGCTATAATATGGAACATAAAATGTCATTTACAGAACAATGGTGAAGATAGTTGGTTAGACAATTTACATATCATGGATTATCACAAAAAGAACTGGAGGAATTACCTTTAGACAAATTGCTGAAATTATTCCCTGCACGAGCTAGAAGATCATTAACCAGAGGAATAAATGCTAGTAAAAGAAAACTAATTGAAGAGATTAAGGCTACAAAAGCTGGAAAGCTTAAAACTCCTATTAACACACATCTACGTGATCTAATTATTTTACCATTTATGGTAGGAACAACCATCAATGTTTTTTCAGGTAAAGAATTTGTCCCTGTTACTATAACTACAGAAATGGTTGGCCATTATGCAGGAGAGTATGTAATTACAAATAAACGTGTTAGTCATGGTGCTCCAGGAGTTGGTGCATCAAGATCTAGCTTGTATGTACCATTAAAGTGAGAAATATGCCTAAACGTGATTTCGCATTTCAAAATTTTGATTCAACTAAACATGTTCGTGCTGCAATAAGAGAAAAACCAATTTCTCACAAACATGCTAGAGAAATAGTTCATGCTATGAAAGGACTATCAATTGAAAAAGCTAGAGACTATCTACTTGATGTAACAAATTTTAAACGAAGTATTCCAATCAAACGCAGAATACAAAGGAATGGATTTAGATAGACTAAAAATAATCAATACAACTGTGCATAAAGGTAGATTACTTAAACGGTTTACACCACGTGCAATGGGTAGGTCATCACCCAAAAATAATGCATTAATTCATGTTGAAATTGTAGCTCAAGAGGCATAATAGATGACACAAGTAAAAAATGTAATCAAAGACAATTATAACATGATGCTTCTTAATGATTTTCTTAGAGAAAAAATTAAAGAGTCAGGATTTCATAAGGTTGAAATATCAAAAACTCCAACTGGAACAAAAATTACACTTCATGTTACTAGACCAGGAATTGTTATAGGTAGAAAAGGAGTTGGTATAAAAGAATTAACAGAAAAAATTTCAACGGATTTTGAATTAAAAAATCCACAAATTTCAGTCGAAGAGATTCCATGTGCAGAATTATCACCCAGTGTGATGTGCAGTAGAATGGCTGCACATATTGAACGTGGAACTGCATTTAGAAGAGCTACTATGTGGACTATAAAACAAATAATGGATGCTGGTGCAATGGGAGTACAAATAACGATCTCAGGAAAATTACGTGGTGACCGTTCTGCATTTGAAAAACATACACAAGGTATTCTTCCAAGAGCTGGTAATTATGCAAAAAACATAGTTTCTGAAGATGTAATTCACACAAAAACACCAATGGGGTTAATTGGTATAAATATTAAAATTGCGATGAAAGAAAAGTTAATTCCTGAATTTGAACTTAAAACACAACCAAAATCTAAAGTAAAAATTGATGATAAAAAAGATAATGATAAATTAAATATAGAAACTGAATCAGAGCAAATAGAAATTGAGGCAGAAAAAATGAAAAAACTTGTAACTTTAGAGGAAGAAGAAGAGGATCTAAAATAATGGCTCATTTAAAAAATAAAACAATTAGAGAGCTAAATGAAAAAGATCTGAAAGACAGATTAAAACAAATTAGGACTGAACTTTTTAAGCTTCGTATAGAATCAAAAAAAGGAACGTTACGGAAAGAAAGTGGTAAGCTGAAGCCATTTCGAAAAGATATTGCAAGAATGTTAACTAGGATAAATGAGTTGAAAAAAAAATGATATTGTTAAAAAATTTAAAACCATCAGTGGAATGTTCATTGATTTCTAAAATATTACGTAATCAATTAGGGATGAAAATATGACAACAAATATTGGATTACCTGTAAAAGAGCCAAAGAACAAACCACTAGAAAAGGAAAAAAATAATCCATTTAATGGTTCATTGGCAATTCGTGGTAAGATATTTGAAGGAATTGTTATCAATGCTAAGGCAAAAAAAACTGTTATTATCCAAAAGGACTTACCAGTTTACTTCACTAAATTTAAAAGATATGGACGAGGTAAAAACAAGATTCATGCTCATGTTCCTTCTAACTTGAATGTAGAAGAAGGAGATCATGTTGTAGCTGCTGAATGTAGACCAATCTCAAAATCTGTTTCATTTGTTGTTGTTGAGGTAAAATCATAATGGCACAAGGAAGAAGTCGTGGAAAAGCTTCCAAGGGAGTTGTAGAATTTAGACCGTACGTAACTAGAGTCATTCCAGTTGGTGCACGAGTTGTATGTGCTGATAACACTGGAGCTAAAATACTAGAAATTGTTAATGTTCACAAGTATCATACAAGATTATCAAGATTGCCCGCTGCTGCAGTGGGTGATTTCTGTAATGTAGTTGTAAAAAAGGGATCTGCTGAATTAAGAAAGCAAGTACATGGAGCGGTTATTATCAGACAAAAATATCCAATTAGAAGATTAAATGGTATACGAGTATCATTTGAAGATAATGCAGCTGTCATAATCACTCCTGAGGGTGAACTTAAAGGGACAGACATTAAAGGGCCAGTATCAGTTGAAGCTTCTGAAAAATGGCCAAGAATTGCGAATCTAGCATCAATGGTGGTATGATGAAACCAACTAAAAATAGAAATAATAAAATCTATCGAGCTGTAAACCAAGTTGTAAGTAAACAAATTTGTGCGCCATTATCAAAACAACTTCGCAAAAATTATGAACGTCGTAGAATTCGAATTATGATCGACGATACAGTCAAAGTAATACGTGGAGAATATAAGGGAATCACTGGCAAAGTTACTAAAATCTCAACTGATAGTAATAGTATTGCTATAGAAGGCAATAAAAAAGAAAAATTAAAAGGTGAAAAAATTGACGTTTATATTCATTCTACAAATGTGGTTATCACTGCATTAAATACAGATGATAAATGGCGTGTCAAAATATTAGAAAAAAAACCGAAATCAAAAATTAAATCTATGAAAGATGAAGCTAAAAAGAAAGATGCAGCTAAATCACCAGATAAAAAGAAAGATGCAGCTAAATCACCAGATAAAAAGAAAGATGCAGCAGATAAAAAGAAAGATAATAATAAAAAGAGTGGAAAAAAGTAATGGGTTCAATAGCGGGTAGTAAAAAACTAAAGCGGCAAATGGCCCCTACATTTTGGGGAATAAATAGGAAAGAAAAAAGATTTGTTATTACAGTTAGACCTGGTTCACATCCAAAAAATCATTCAATTCCTACTGCTGTTTTATTACGTGATACGTTAAAAAAAGTAAAAACGCTAAGAGAAGCCAAATCTTCAATATATGGTGGTAAAGTAAAAATCGATGGCGTTGTACAAAAATCTCTGCATCATTCAATTGGTTTGATGGACGTAATTGAATTAGATGGAACCACAGATGTGTATAGATTAGTACCTAAACAGGGACATATACTCCAACCAATAAAAATTGATTCTACTGAAAAATCAAAAAAACTCGCTAAAGTAAAAAGTAAAACGACTATCAAAGGTGGAAAAACACAGCTTGGCTTTCATGATGGAAGAACGATAATTACTGATTTAAAAGCAAATGTTGACGATACATGTCTAATACAAATTCCTGAACAGAAGATTTTAGATGTGATTAAATTTGAAAAAAATTCTCAAGTAATTGTAACAAGAGGAATAAATACTGGACGTATTGGAATTATTAATGAAATTAAACAAGGTACATTCACATTACCAAAAAGAATTAGTATTATCATAGATGATAATACAGTTGAAATTCCGGTAACTATTACAATGGTGGTTGGAAAAGATAAACCAATAATACAAATCTGATGATAATATGTCTCAACAAACTCAAAATTTAATGAAAAAAATTTCACTTTCTAAGGTAGTTTTAAACATGGGAGTTGGAAAATCGGGAGAACCAATTGAAATAGGAAAAAAAACTTTAATGCAAATTACTGGAAAAAAACCAAATACACGAAATGCAAAAAAGTCACAAAGAGATTGGGGAGTTAGGAAAGGTGAACCAATTGGTGTTGCTGTAACTGTTAGAGGTAATGACGCAAAAGAGTTATTAAAAAAACTGTTAGTAGCAAAAGATAATCAAATTAATGGAAAAGCGTTTGATAACGAAGGAAATTTATCTTTTGGAATAAAGGAACATATTGACATTCCTGGAATAAAATATGAGCCGCAAATAGGTATTCTAGGTTTAGAAGTATCAGTATCATTAGCAAGACCTGGATTCAATGTTAAATTGAAAAGTGGTCGTAAAACAAAAATTGGTAAAAATCATAGAATAACAAAAAATGATGCTAGTAAATTTTTAAGTGAAGAATTTGGGGTGAAAATTGTATAATGCCTAAAGATAGATCGTTTGGAGATCGTGGAACTGGTTATACACCAAGAATTGAAAAGAAATTTGGAAGAGGTTCAAGATGGTGTAAAAGATGCGGTGATTATACAGCTGTTATTCAAAAGTATAAACTATATCTATGTAGACGCTGTTTTAGAGAAGTTGCAATTTCTTTAGGATTTAAAAAAAATGGATAGATGAAATTATGCCAACAACTAACATTCTAGCAAATTTATTTACAACAATATTCAATACGGAAGATCGAAGAAAGAATAGTTGCGTTGTTGTACCTACTTCAAAGCTTGGAGTGGAAGTACTAAAAACTCTAAAGAATGAAGGGTATATTGGAGAATTTGAACAGATTGATGATAAACGTGGTGGAAAATTTAAGATCCAGCTTTTAGCAAAAATTTCAAAGTGCGGAGCGATTACACCTAGATTCAAGGTAAAAAAAGATGAATATGGTATTTGGGAGCAACAATATCTTCCATCATATAATAGGGGCATGCTACTTGTAACTACAAATCAGGGTGTAATGTCACATAAAGAAGCTGCAAATAAAAATATTGGAGGGTTTTTGATAGGATATGTCTACTAAACAATTAGAAAAATCTGCAACAGAAATTCAGATACCTAAAGATGTTAAAGTCAATTTAAAGGGAAATATGCTAGAAATTAAAGGTCCATTGGGTAAAGTGTATAAAAACTTCAAAAAAATCCCAGTTTTTATTGAAATAAATGATGATAAAATTCTTCTTAAGAAAACAGGCGAACGGAAAAAATATCGTGCCATACTTAATACATCTAAATCATTAATTCAAACACTATGTATGGGCGTTGTAGATGGATTTACGATTAAAATGAAAATTGTTTATTCGCATTTTCCAATCACAGTTAAGGCAGAAGAAAAAAGGGTTTTAATTGAAAATTTTCAGGGTGAAAGAGCACCAAGAATTTGTATGATAAGAGGCAACACAAAGGTTACTGTAAATGGTGATGATGTTATAATAACTGGACCAGTTTTGACTGATGTTTCACAAACGGCTGCAAATATTCAATTAAAATCAAAGGTGAAGAATAAAGATCATCGTGTATTTCTAGATGGAATTTATAGATATTCCAAAACAAAAGGAATTGAAAAATAGTATAGTATATCGTTTTTTATGTTAAACATAAGGATTAAATCACTTTTGACTAGGTAAAAAATTGAGCCGCCCTAGCTCAGCGTGGTAGAGCGTCGGACTGTTAATCCGTTGGTCGTCAGTTCAAGTCTGACGGGCGGCGTCTATATTTCTAAATTCGAATTTAG
>LUMJ01000686.1_pt1 | contig 19014 bp, 20 predicted proteins | sample 729631 | NCBI WGS metagenome assembly LUMJ01 (sample SAMN03860266, study PRJNA289734) | marine metagenome | biome: seawater column; feature: ocean; material: water; isolation source: Red Sea water column Station 22 - depth 500m | place: Saudi Arabia: Red Sea | collected 2011-10-15 | depth 500 m
CCTGATATGGAGTTCTATCCCAGAGCAGAACATTATAAAAATCTTGATCAAGGATTGGTTAATGCCGATGTTGTGGTGGCTCTTAGAGTGCAAAAAGAAAGAATCGAGAGCCTCACAAAAACAATGAGTCCAGACGATTACTTTGAGAAGTATGGCTTAACTAAGAAACGATTGCAGCCTTGCAATGAGGATGTGATTGTAATGCACCCTGGGCCTGTGAATCGAGGTGTGGAAATCTCAGATGAGGTAGCTGATGGGACAAATTCTGTGATTAGAGAACAGGTCACTAACGGGATTGCGATAAGAATGGCGCTGTTATCAATGATGCAAGCAGAAGTGATGAAATAATGGTGCGACAATCTGCAACCGTTTTTGAAGAAAAATCCAAAGTTATTCAACAAATCGAATTTACTGGAGACCAATTCATACTAACCCTTGAGGCTCAAAAGTCTTCAATCACAGCTTTGCCTGGAGAATTTGCCTTCGTTGATTGTGGTGAAAATATTATGTTGAGAAGACCACTGTCTTATTTACGAGCGAACAAAAAACAAAAAACAGTTGAGTTTCTATATAAAATCATAGGCCCAGGTCTTGAAGCTCTAAGTAAACTTCAACCGGGTGATGAAGTGACTCTAATGGGCCCAATTGGTAGAGGTTTTAACTTTGAAAAACCCAACCATATCCCAGTTTTAATTGGAGGTGGAGTTGGTGTTCCTCCAGTACTTTTTTTAGCAGAATACTTAAAAAACCTAAATCAAGGGCTTGCTCCTGTTGCATTTTTTGGCTCTGAACTTCCCTTCCCTTTTACATCGGTGAAATCCTCAATAACAATCGATGGTATCAAAAACAACTGCAATGCTTCTATTGCTGATATGGAAAATAAAGACATTCCTTGTCGTCTAGCCAGTCTGAATGATTTTGAAGGTTGTTATACAGGATATGTAACAGAATTGGCTGAGCATTGGATTCGAACTCTGGACCAAAAAGAACTGAAACAAATTGTCATCTACGCATGTGGACCAGAGCCAATGCTAAAAGCTGCTGCGAATCTTGGAGCAACTTACCAAATTGACTGCCAGTTATCACTTGAGGAATTTATGGCTTGTGCAATTGGTGGGTGCGCAGGCTGTGTGGTTGAAGTGACCCTTCCAGAAGGTGTTGCAATGAAAAGGGTTTGTGTCGATGGTCCTGTATTCGATGCTCAAAGCATTTTCCCACGATGACAGACATTGCAAAGAATTATCAAGCATTGCAACGCAGAATTCAGTCTTCATTGGCATTAACTGGCCAGGAAGAATCGGACTTTACAATTGTTGCAGTCAGCAAAAAGAAGACATTGGCTGATATTGAAACAGCCTACAATCTAGGCTTGGACAATTTTGGAGAAAATTTTGTCCAAGAGGCAATAAAAAAAATCAAAGCCTTCAAGCATAAAACAACCTGGCATTTTATTGGCTCCATTCAATCCAATAAAGCCAAACCAATTTCAGAAAATTTTGATTGGGTGCATACCATAACCAGATACAGCATAGCTGAGAAGCTAAATAAACATAGGCCCAAGTCATTGCCCCCACTCCATGTTTGTATTCAGATACAACTACATCAAGACGATTCCCGAAACAGTCTTCCAATAAATCAATTACTTGCAATGGCAAAAAAAATTGAAACACTGCCAAATTTAAAATTGAGAGGTCTCATGGGTATGACCCGTTTTGGTGCATCTGAAGAAGAATGTCATCAGAGCTATAGAACAATGGAGATGGCTTCTCATACTCTCAAAGATAATGGATTTGAAATAGATACCTTATCTATGGGAATGTCTGATGATCTTGAAATAGCGATTCACAATCATGCAAATATGATTAGAATAGGCACTGCATTATTTGGACCAAGACAATAACAATGAATCATGAAAGTAAAAAAATAGCATTTATTGGTGGAGGTATGGTCGCCGAAGCAATGATCAGAGGCTTGATTCTACACGGTCACAGCCCCACGAGTATATTTGTATCAGACCCATCAGAAAGCAGAAGAGAGCTGTTATCAGCCTTGAATGGAAGACTCAATATCGAGACTGACAACAATACTATTACAGAAGTCTGTGATGTTTTGGTTTTAGCATTAAAACCACAAATTTTTGTTAATGTGGCTGAAAAAATTTCTGCAACACACAAAAAAAACGACTCAATCGTTGTCTCGGTAGCAGCCGGCATTGCGCTTGATACTTTGAAGTCTATTTTTGGAACTACATCAAAACTCTGTCGAGTCATGCCCAACCAACCTTGTCTTATTGGCAGAGGGATATCGGCATTAATCGCTAGCAACCTTAATGAAGATGAGAAAGCCTTGGCTTCTTATTTATTCGATTCTGTGGGCAAATCCATTTGGATTGAGAATGAAGATTGGATGCATACAGTGACTGCTATTTCTGGAAACGGCCCAGCCTACTTTTACCATATGATGGAGTTATTAACTGAATCAGCAAAATCCGCTGGAATACCAGAACAGATCGCAAAAGAACTGGTGATTCAAACAGCAATTGGATCCAGTCAACTCGCCCTAAATAGTTCCGATGATTTCGAAACACTTCGAAAAAAAGTGACGTCCCCAGGAGGGACCACAGAAGCAGCATTTGATTCACTCGAAAAAAACAACATTCTGTCGATCTGGACAGAAGCCATCAATGCCGCTACCCAAAGATCAATTGAATTGGGCAACCAAGACTCTGATAATGGATCTGAATAAACCAATAAAAAATTCTAATGGAAAGTGTGTTTTTATTTTTGTTTCGGACGTTCGTTGACTTTATCACCATTGTTTTGATTTTGAGGCTTATTGCCTCTCGCTGGATTAGTGTGAGTAACCCAATCCATCAATCAATCATTATGATTACGAATCCAATCATTAGGCCTTTTACATCAAGGTTTTCAAAACAATCGTCTATCGAAGTTATTTTGATTAGTCTTTGTCTGCTCATTGAACTTTTCGCCCTGTGGTTCATGACCACGATTAATTGTCTGAATGGACCCAATTTTCTTCAACTCATTAGTCTGGGCACAATGAAAGTGATCATTCTAGTTTTGAGAATATTTTTTATCAGCATATTGGCCCATGTCATCTTGTCTTGGCTCAGCCCCAATAACTTTACTCCTGCTGCACGCTTTATCGGTGATTTAGTTGCGCCAGTCATGCGACCGATTCAGCAAAGATTACCTCACTTTGCAGGTTTAGATTTTTCACCAATGATCGCACTAGTAATCATCCAATCAATCATTATGATTATCCCTGTAAACGCGGTTTTTTCTGGGATTCTCTGTACTAATTTTAAACAAATGCTATAACAGTCCTCAATCATGAAAATCGTCAATGTAAATGTTCATCAACACGATATGCAATTAAAGGCGCCTTGGGCCATTGCTGGACGGGTGACCGAATCGGTTCAAAGCATATTTGTTGAAATACAATCAAACAAAGAAATAAAAGGCATTGGATCCGGAGCACCTTCTGCAGATGTAACGGGGGAAAATTTTACAGCTGCATACAACAGACTGCAGTCCATGGCAGAAAAAATGATAGGTTGGGATGTAGACAATGAGAACCATATCCTTGAAAGACTGCAAGCAGATCTTAAAGATTTCCCAGCTGCGAGAGCCGCTATCGACATGGCTCTTTTTGATTTGTTGGCTAAATCAGAAAAAATACCTTTGTTAAAACGACTGGGGCAAGTGCACGAAGCTTTTCCAACATCAATTACCATCGGGGTTGCTCCATTAGAGAAGACAATAAAAGATGCCAAAAATCATCTGCAAGAAGGCTTCAAGATCTTAAAATTAAAAATTGGAGAAAACGTCGATGAAGACATTGAAAAAGTATTTGCACTGTCAGAACTAAGCTCAGAGGGCCCATTGATCAGAGTCGATGCTAATCAGGGTTACTCGATTGAAGACTTGGAAAAATTTTACGAAAAGACACGGCACTTAGGGCTTGAGCTAATAGAACAGCCTCTACCAAAAAATCAAATTAAGGAAATGCTTAATTTTCCTAAAGAACTCAGGGATATTTGTGTTGCAGATGAGAGCCTACATACACCTGCTGATGCAATCCAACTAACAGATAAAATAAGGCCCTTCGGTATCTTTAACATTAAATTAATGAAATGTGGCGGGATATATCCAGCATTAAAAATCGCAAAGATTGCTGAAAATGAGGACATAAAACTGATGTGGGGTTGTATGGACGAGAGCAAAATCAGCATCGCTGCAGCATTGCACGCTGCTTTGGCTAGTTCAGCCACAGAATATCTGGATTTGGATGGTCACTTTGACTTGAAATGGGACTTAGTATCTGGAGGATATATTTGCGAAAATGGGGTCATGACAACAAACAATAGACCAGGATTGGGAGTCTATAATGATATCTGAACCTACAGGTACTGCTCTACTATACAGCGGTGGCATGTTGACAGACCTCCATGGTAAAACATCACATGGACTACTCAGATATTCAAAACGCTTCCAGATTTTAGGAGTTGTTGATCACAAACATGCTGGTCAGATGTCCAATGAAATTGTTTCCAACTGCCAGGATGATGTACCTATTTTTAGCGATATTAACAAGGCGATTGAAGGTTTAGGAAAAAAACCAGATTTTCTTGTAATTGGTCTTTCTTTTCATGGTGGGCAACTTCCCGAATCCCACAGGGGAAATGTAAAACAAGCCCTTAAGGCAGGCATTCACGTAGTTTCAGGTTTGCATCAGCTACTAGGCGAGGACCCTGACTTTGCCGAAACTGCTAAAGAGTTTGGAAGTATCATTTATGATATTCGCAGGCCTAAAGAAACCAAGGATTTGTCTTTCTGGTCAGGGAAAGTAATGGATTTGGAGACACCAAGGATTGCAGTTTTAGGTACTGACTGTGCCCTTGGAAAAAGAACCACCTGTCAGTTTCTAATTCAGGCATGTGATGAATCTAATATAAAAGCTGAAATCATCTATACAGGACAAACCGGTTTCTTGCAGGGCTTTAAGCATGGCTTCCTTTTTGATGCAACGCTGAATGATTTTGTTACCGGCGAACTGGAAAAAGCAATCATGGAATGTGATGCCATCAGTCAACCAAAGTTAATGCTAATTGAAGGTCAATCCTCTTTAAGAAATCCTTCAGGACCCTGCGGATCTGAACTGCTACTTGCAGGAGATGTAAGTGGTGTCATTCTCGTCCATGCTATTGATCGAGATTATTTTGAAGGTTTTGAAGAACTTAAATTGCCGATACCTAGTATAGAAGAAGAAATAAAACTGATAGCCAGCTACGGAAAAAAAACAATTGCTGTTTGTATCAACTCAGACAACAAAGATTTTGACACTCAAGCACTTGCGGATCAGTTGGATTTACCGGTTGTTAACCCAATCTTTGAAAATGTTGCTCCTATCATTAAAGTCATTAAGGAGACTATTTTGCAGTAACTTCGTGTCGTATTCTTAACACAACTGTGTTTGAAACATACAAAAGATCAGCAATTTTTCGCACCAAATAATCTTCGTATTTATCGAGTTCCTGATCAGCCATAGCAAGCTTCCAAAGCATCCCAATGACTTTTTCCTTTTCGGTTTGAGTTAATTTAGTGTGTAAGGTTCGGGTAAATTCATGTAAAGAAACTGCATCGTCTGCTTTTTTTTGTCCTTCTTCGAACAAATTCTGAGCTTCGCCATGTGAAAGATTAAAATGAGCCTTTAGCAGCTCAGTTATCTTTTTATCCTCGAAATCATCTTGATGAAAATCGGCTCTGGCCATTTCGATTAAAAGCACCGACGTTGCAACTTCGATCATGCCAAAAATTTCTTCGTCTTGTTCTTTGGGTTTTTTTGATCTAAAAAGCTTAAATAATCCTGACATTGAGTCTGCTTTTCCTCCTTTTATTCAATTTTTTTTGAAACCGAATTACAAACCATAAACGAATTGTATTAATATGACATCCGATTTTCATAGAAAAAACAGGGCAAATAAGTGAACTCAGATATGTCAAACAGCATCTCATCATCACTGGCTCTAAAATTAGGCATTGCATTCAGCCTTCTATTCTCAGGATTGATATGGCTTGCTGATATTTTATGGATGCAAGAACCACTGCTCTTGCCGAAACCAGATGGAATTGCCTTTTGGTACAAATGGCAACTACAAAACCCCGATTTTATCAGTCGATCAAGTGCATGGGTGCTTTACTTCGGCCACCAAATTATTATCTGGTGGTTGATTTTCAAAGCGCAAGTAAGTAAGCCTAAATATATATCTGGCTTACACTGGTTTAACATAGCGGCGTTGTTGGCTAATGCACTTTTTGTAACCCTACATCTAGTGCAAACTCACATTTTCTATGACGGTTTGGCTCAGGATGTCACTGAGCAGTCAGCTCAATGGTCCGTCATTGTACTTTTGGTTGTGGTTCTGATGATGGAGAATCAGAGACGAGGAATGTTTTTTGGGAAACCTCTGGATTTTGTAACCAGAGCATCTTTATTGGGATTTTTATATATGTTCTTAATTCTTTTGCAAGGCAGCCTATTTTTTACTCGGGCTCATTTGAATCCAAAATGGACGATTTTTGTTGAAGTTACGGTGGTAGTGCATGCCTTGTTAGTTGCGCTAATGAACAGTCATAACTGGCCAATGTTTCTGTTTGGCTTTCTTGGGGTCTTTATGGTGACGCAGATGTATGGATTGCCACTCAGTCAAAAAATGAGATGGCTGCTCTGGTCCTTATTCATTGGGCTTATTATTGCCGTATACAATTTTAAAGGATGGGAAACATCCTATGAAGTTGTGTTTGTTGCAGGTACAGAATGGGCCTCTGCGATTTTGGTTGCAGGTTTGATATTATTTCTCCAATCTGATTTCATCAAGAAGTTACTGTTTCTGAAAAAAACAAATTGAAAGACATGTAGTTACCGAAGGAGAACCGGTAGGATCATCCCGATTTTGGATAAGTTTAATCAAAGACTGTATGTCTAATCATCGGATGCAAAGTTTAGTGACAACGAATTGATGCAATACCTGAGACCAGTTGGTGCTGGACCATCGGAAAAAACATGGCCAAGATGTGCGCCGCATTTCCCACAAAGTACCTCATCACGCACCATGCCATGGCTGTTATCGGACTCTATTTTTACGGAATTGTCGGTATCTATGTCATAAAAGCTAGGCCAACCTGTACCTGAATCAAATTTTGTTATGGAATGAAACAATTTATTGCCACAACAGACACACAGATAAGCGCCTGATTCCTTGTTGTGTAGATAATTGCCAGTAAATGGTGCTTCTGTTCCCTTTTCTTGGGTAATATTAAATTGTTCTTCGGTTAAGTGGCTAATATCCTTGTCGCTGTCGCTGTTATCTTTACTCATAATACTTTCTCAAAAAGTTTTTTTGATGTGTATGCCATTTTAATCATTTTTGCTGTATGTCTATAATGCAATTTGCAATTAAACTAATATCATGAAAGCCAAGCTAGAATCTACATTTGCCTATTTCCATCCCAAAAACTGGATAATCATCTTGATTCTTTCGTTAACTAGACTATTAGTATTACTCCCGTATCCTTTCATTGTCAAAATTGGAGAGTTATTGGGACATGTTTTGTACCGATTACCATCATCAAGGTCAAAAATAGCATTGAAAAATATACAACTATGCTTTCCCAACTTGTCATCTAAAGAACAAAAGAAGTTATTGAAACAGCACTTTATCTCACTTGGCATTGGTTTTATTGAAGTTGGTATTGCACGGTGGAGATCTACAAGAAAACTCAAACAGATTGTTAAGATACAAGGTCTTGAAAACCTGCGGGATGCTGTGGCCAAAAATAAAGGCGTCATCCTCTTTAGTGCTCACTTCACTTTACTGGAAATCAGTGCTCTTATTGGTCGTAGTGATATTGGAGTGGATCTGCCTCCTTTGGTTGGAATGTACCGTTTGGGAAACAATCCGATAATCAATCGTTTCTTTCGCAATACCAGACTCAGATCTTGTGAGAGTCTAGTCACAAAAAACGAAGTCAAAAATTTAATTCGAGCACTCAAGGATAAAAAAATGGTTTGGTATGCAGCTGACCAGAATTTCATTGGTAAAAATGCCATACCAGTCAAATTTTTTGGACACGAAGCAATGACTAATGCAGGCATAACTCGGATAGCTGAAATTGCTGGCTGTCCTGTATTGCCTTTTTTACCAATGAGACTACCGAATGGTGAAGGCTATGTATTAGAGGTATACCCTGAAATCGATACGTTTCCAAGCGGAGATCCACAACAAGTCATGGAAAGAGCGCATCGAATTCTTGAGGCCCATATCCTTAAAAATCCAGAACAATATTATTGGGTTCACCGCCGATTTAAGGGCTCTAAATCAGGTTGGGATCCTTATGGCAAAGAGAATTAAACCCCGCTGTGATGCTTGGCGATACATATATCCCAACCTGAATTGGGAAATGCCAGTTGGTTCATCTTCGTTACTTTGGTAAGAGAGCGCTTCAATCGCATTAAATTTGAATCTGACAAACGCTTGGATGATTCGCTGACTTTGCCTTTATCAAAATCCAGCAAAAAAACTTGATTGTTCTGATTAATCTGAATGTTTTCAATATTCAAGTCCATATGAAAAACACCCTGATTGTGAAATTTAGCAATACATTCACCGATATTTCCCCACAATTGCTCAGTCATTGAGTTTCCAAGCAACTTGTTGCTTAAGGATTCAATATCAGGGATTTCTCTGGTAATAATGTCAGCCCTGTAACAGATTCCATTACGGACATACCTTGCAGCGACAGGAGTAGGAACGGGTAGTTGTTTCTTAACCATATCATTGAGCAAGCGCCACTCCTTGAAAGACCGAGTGTTGTGTTCACCCATCCAAAGGTATTGATCCAAAGTCAATTTTGCAACTAGTCCACCTCGATTATAGTGCCTCAAAACGCAAGGTTGGTCTTGAATGTTGACAAAGTAAACTGTGCCTCTCCCCATAGATTGGGGTTGAGCTTCTTTGTCCATTTTCCAAAAATCGGATTCAAAAATATTCTCATCAATTTCGTTCATAAAACGATCATCATATAAGATAATACTCTGATTGATTTTTGTAACTTGACTGGTCATATAGTGGGATCCAATAACGATAGTTTAACTCCAGATAGCATTTGTGTAATCAGATTATCAGCTCTAGGCGATTGCTGCCATGCATTGCCAATCATGAAAACACTTCGTGAGAGCTTCCAAGACACCAAAATCACTTGGATTATTGGCAAAACTGAATTTCAGCTTTTGGAAGGAATAGAAGACATTGAATTTATTATTTTTGACAAATCCAACCTGCTAAAATCTCTTATTAAACTCTCGACTCAGTTGAGACACCGGAAATTTGACATCCTCCTACACATGCACGCTTCAATGACTGCCAATCTAGTCAGTTGCTTTGTTAAGGCGACCAGGAAAATTGGCTTCGATAAAGAACGCGCAAGAGATTTGCAGAGATTTTTTTGCAACGAAACAATTGCAGCAAAACCTAGGCAACATGTCATGGACGGATTTTTTGGCTTTGCTGAATACTTGGGTATAGATTCAAAACAAGAGAACTGGCATCTTCAAATTCCTGAATCTGCTAGTGCATTTGCTGAGAAAATCATAGATCACGATAAAATTAATTGTGTGATCAGCCCGTGCAGCAGTCAAAGATTTGGGCAAAAATACAACAGAAGCTGGTCGGTGGAAAGCTATATAAGTGTTATTGATCATTTGATCAAAACGTACAACATCCAAGTAATACTTACAGGTGGAGCATCAGAAATTGAATTGAATTATGGCAATCAAATCAGTCATCATTTTAAAAGCCAAGTAAAAAACCTAGTAAACCAAACCTCACTCAAGGAATTAACCGCACTGATCAGCAAAGCTGATTTTGTTATCTGTCCAGACTCAGGACCTGCTCATATTGCAACCGCGATGAAGACCAAAGTTATTGGGCTCTATGCGATGAGCAATCCTCTGAGAAGTGGACCTTACTTGTCAAAAAATTGGGTAATTAATGCTTACCCCAAAGCGGCCAAAAAATTATTAAATAAAGATATTTCTGAATTAAAATGGGGTTACAGAATCAAAGAATCGGAAGCCATGAATTTAATTACCCCCGAGGAAGTAATAGCTAAAATAGACCTGTTAGTTTTACAAAGCTATTAAAACTTCCAATAATTCAATTTCATTCTCATCTTAATGTGTCGAAAAATATTCTTAGGCTTTGGTTTGAGATAATCTAAGTTCTTCTCACTCATATTATTAACCGCCTTCAAAACTCTCTGTGATGATTGTCCATCATAATAAGGATGTAATTGCTTGGCGTATTCTGCAACTTCCTTAAAGATTGCTGTTTTGTCAGCAAGAACAGCATTGATAGCCGATTCCAATTCTGTGTGATTAGAAATATTTATGATGTAATCATCCGGCATTGCATTATTCAACGTTATGGTGGGTTTTTTGAGCAAGGCAAATTCACCAATAACTGAAGAAGTATCCGAAACCATTAATTCTGCTGATTTTAACAATGGAGCAATTGAATCTTGTTCGATAATTTTTAAGTTTTTGCCTTCGATTTTTCGGTATTGATCCACCAATTTGGGGTTCATTTTTGGATGGAATTTGATGATCCAGAACCACGATTGTTGTTTAGAAAGTTTTTTTATTGAATCATAAAGTTCTGCGGCTGAAGTCAATTTTGGTGAGAAAGTAGGAGCATACAATATTATTGGCCCCCTTGCTTCGGGAAAATTTACCGGAATGGCTTCAAATAAGGCATCTGTTTTTGGCCATCCTGTTTCAATGACATCAAAGTGTTGGTGCTTTTGTTTTAGAATATTGAATGTATTAGTGGTACTAGGGCCATGCGTGCAATAGAGATCAAAACAGTCCCTGATTCTAAAGGTCGTTTTTTTCTTCCATTCAAGGCTATGGAATACTTGCACTTTTAAGCCAGGAATAAAATTAGGGATTGTATTTCCAGGAACAAAGCAAGCTTGCGGATCATACTCAATAACCTCCTCGACTGTTTTCAACTCATGCTCAGCCTTAGAAAGATGATTGTTGATTTGTTTGCCTACCAAAAACCAACAAACATGGTCTCCTTGTTTTTGAATTTCCTTTTGAAGTGGTCTTAAGATCTCATAAGAATAGTCATGTTCTATATAAAACAAATAGTTTTTTTGCTTTCTCTTCAAACGATTGGTTACCTCAGAGCTGGATCATAAATAGCAATTGTTGTGATTGTACAAAGTCAGCCAATTTGATTGTTTGCCTTCACAACTGCTTCCGCAATAACCAAATCTTGGACTGCGACTCCAGTTAAATCGACAACCGTGATTTGATCACTATCTGTTCTTCCCTCGGCCCTACCGGAAAAAATATCTCCCAATTCTAAAATATCTTCTTCTTTCACTTTCCCTTTTTTCAGTCCTTGGTGTATTTCACCCCTCTCTTTATTTTGTGAGATGCTGTCAGCGACGACAATAGATGCTCTATCAAGTATTTTTGGATCCAACTCACATTTTTCTGGTGTGTCTGAGCCCACAGCAGTTATATGCGTTCCAGGTTGTACCCATTCCTCATCAATGATGGGCTCTTTGGCGGATGTGGTGGTAATTATTAATTGAGAGCGTTCAATCAATTCCTTTAAATCGGAGCAAGTAGTCACACTGACACTTAAATCGGAAAGATCTTGCTTCAGCTCATCCAACGACCTTTCATTTCTACCCCAACAGCATATTTCCTCTATAGGCATAACATCCAAAAGACATCTGGCTTGATGTCTCGCTTGAACTCCACTGCCGATGATTGAAGCAGATTTAACACCATTGTTTGCCATTGCCTTGGAAGCAATGGCTCCTGCGATGCCTGTCCTCAGATCTGTCAGATTGGCATCGTCAATAAGTACTGCTTTGGGAACACCTGTATTGATATCAAATAGGATCATCATTCCTTGTCCTGGAGCCAAATTGTGATCACGATTGTTGGCAAAGCCAGAAGCAATTTTCACGACATAATGAGAACCTCCTTGAATATAACCATATTTGATATGCACCTCGCCGGGAGGGTTTGCAAATAGAAGTTCGCCAACTGGAGGTATTTCGGCATGTCCCAGGGAATATTCAATAAAAGCTTTTTTCATGGGCTCATAGACATCAATATATTCCAACAAATCTGAAATCTGATCCCAATCAAGAACCATCACACCGTTCATGAGACAACCTCCATTAACTTTTCACTGCTGATATTGGCACCACAAAGTACTATTAAAACTTTTTTATTCTTAAATTTACGCTGTAGTTTTAAGAAACCTGCAATAGCAACGCCTGCTGAACCTTCTATCATCATTTGGTGACTGTTCATAAATTCTCTCATGCCACTGAAAATTTCATCTTCAGTCAATAAAATTGATTCGTCTATAACAGAATGGCAGTATTCATAAGTGATTGAACCTTTTTCCAATGCACCGGCTGTACCATCACTGATGGTTTCAAAATGGTCGATATCTATGATGTCTCCGGCTTCCAATGAATAATGCATAGCTGCAGAATTTTCAGGTGAACAAGCAATAATCTGCACACTTGGATTTATTTGTTTTAAGTAGCCACCTATTCCAGAAATCAAACCTCCGCCACCAACAGCAATAAAAACAGCATCAATTCCAGTGGTCTGTTGAGTAACCTCAGCAGCAATGGTGCCCTGACCAGCAATTACATCATAATCGTTATAAGGTGAAAGATACGGATAACCATGCTTGAGAGCATAGGTTCTCGCTGCTTTTTCTGCATCCCCAGAATCTTTACCCTTGATTTTCACATTGGCACCAAATTGTTTAATCTTGTTCAACTTGGCAGAGGAGACATTTTCAGGAAGAAATATCAGGGTGTCCAACCTCAAGATACTGGCAGCATATGCTACTGCGGATCCGTGATTCCCTGAAGAGGCAGTGATGATTTTCTCTGGGTTCTCTTCAGCCATTAAACTCATTTTATTAACCGCCCCTCTGGCCTTGAAAGAGCCGGTAACTTGGAAATTTTCAAGTTTTAATAAGACCTTGCTACCTGAATTGTTACTCATAGAATGAGAAAACTCTACTGGCGTCTTCCTTATATGAGTTGCAATTCTCTTAAGGGCAGCATCAACGTCTTTGCAAAACTCTTGATTCACAATAATCTCCTAATGCATTTGTTCATTGTTCTTTAAGATTCCTTGGTATATTTGAACATATTCGTCCGTCATTGAGCCAACAGTATAGGATTGAGATTTCTCGATATTTTTTTGCGTCATCTGCTCCATTAAGGCCCTATCGGTATAAAAACCCAGTATATTTTCACAGATGTCATCAACTGCATCCGGTTTGACCAAGAATCCATTGACATCACTTTCAATGATTTCAGGAATACCCCCTATATCTGTAGCGATAATAGGTAAACCAAAATCTAAGGCATCCAATAGGATTGAGCCCAAACCTTCATGACGGGATGGAAACAAAAAAATATCAAAGGCCTTTAAATAACTTCCAAGATTCTCGACTTGGCCAACAAGTGAAATATTATCTAGAGAAGCTGTAAGTTTCTTGAATAACTCAAAATCACGCCCCTCACCAACTAAAACAAAAGAAATTTGGGGATGCGAATCACACAATCGCCTAGCTGTTTCAATAATTTGTAGTTGTCCCTTATGGCTATCGTCTAAAGCACCAATGTGACCAACAACAAAATCTCCCTTTAACTTGGAACGAATTGACTTAACGTCGTCAGCATTAAAACTAAAACCTGTCTTAGCACTCGGTATAACATTGTAATTGAGGGTAGTACCCAAAGATTCATTTACAACCCGACCTATAGCATCGGATAAAGTCACGATGGCGTTAGCTTTAGAGTAGACAGCCTTATTCAGCCAATTCTTCATTGGTTTTCTTTGAACCCTTCGTGTCAATACATAGGGAGTCTGTCGCAAATGGCCTGATACATGTAAAGTTAAAAATGCCCTCGACTCATGCAAATGAAGAATATCGACGTTGGCAAAATGGCCAAGGTGTTGTAGAGGGTTTAATCCAACTTCAACAATTCTGAGATTGGCAATGGATTCTGACAATTGGGCAAGTTTACCTGCTTTCCTCGCAATCAGTTTCTGTTGCCAGCCTTGGTTACTGAGACGGTCCATCAGCAGATATGTTTGTCTCTCACCGCCTCGAAACCCAGTTGCCAAATTGACATGACATAGGACTGATTGGGTGTTAGTCATCAAAGTCAATCAATTGATAGATAGTGCCGCAATAAGGACAAGTTGTTCTTTCAGAATCAACCGGCAAAAAAACCCTTGGATGCCCATCCCAATCATCGTAATCCGGCATAGGACAAGATAAGGGCAGCTCTTCTTTACTTATTTTTACAAATTTTTCTTGGTTTGTTGCCATTTTTGAAATTCACAAGATTTTATTCAACCAATGATAAAACAGCTCTGATAAACACTAAAGCTGTATCTCTAAAAAGTATATAAAGGATTTAAAAAAAAGCCCTGCTAAGCAGGGCTTTTATTCTTTTAGCAATAAGCTTCTTTACATCATTCCGCCCATGCCGCCCATGCCGCCCATATCAGGCATCGGTGCAGCAGCAGGCGCATCGTCCTGTGGCGCATCAGCAACCATTGCTTCTGTTGTTAGCAAAAGGCCAGTAACAGATGCAGCATTTTGTAGTGCATAACGGGTTACCTTGGTTGGATCAATAATTCCCATCTCCACCAAATCACCATACTCATCGGTCTGTCTCTTATACACATTTTAAGAATATTGATGCCAACATTTTGATCATCATTATCTCCTTCCAAGTCCTCCAAAGATCCTTTTGTTCGAACAAGTGCAACACCGCCTCCTGGAACAATTCCTTCTTCAACGGCTGCTCTTGTCGCGTGCAAAGCATCTTCAACTCGAGCTTTCTTTTCTTTCATTTCAATTTCAGTTGCGGCACCAACTTTGATCACTGCAACTCCTCCTGAGAGTTTCGCAACTCGTTCTTGGAGTTTTTCCCGGTCATAATCTGACGATGAATCCTCAATCTCTCTATTGATTTGATCAATTCTTGATTTGATATCAGAACCAGTCCCAGCACCATCGATTACGGTTGTGTTTTCTTTAGTAATCTGAATTTTTTTGGCATTACCCAAATCTTCTAAGGTTGCCTTTTCCAAACTTAGTCCAACTTCTTCTGAAATCACCTGGCCACCAGTCAAGATTGCAATATCTTGCAACATGGCTTTTCTACGATCACCAAAACCAGGTGCCTTAACACCAGCAACTTTAACGATGCCCCTGATGTTATTAACAACCAAAGTAGCCAAGGCTTCGCCTTCAATGTCTTCAGCGATAACCAATAAAGGTCTTCCGGATTTAGCCACACCTTCAAGCAGTGGCAATAAATCCCTGATGTTGGATATTTTTTTATCAAACAAGAGTATGAACGGTTCTTCTAACTCAACACTTTGGCTTTCAGCTTGGTTGATAAAATACGGTGACAAAAACCCCCGATCAAATTGCATACCTTCTACAACTTCTAATTCGTTATCCAATCCTTGTCCTTCTTCGACAGTAATCACACCCTCTTTACCTACCTTCTGCATTGCCTCAGCTATGATCTCTCCAACTGAAAGGTCAGAGTTGGCCGAAATGGTTCCAACCTGAGAAATAGCAGTATCATCTGTGCAAGGCACTGAGATTGATTCCAGTTTGTCTACGACCACTCCTGTCGCTTTATCTATACCGCGTTTCAGATCCATGGGGTTGAATCCAGCAGAAACAGCTTTTAGGCCTTCTCTGAATATAGCTTGGGAAAGCACAGTAGCAGTAGTGGTTCCATCACCAGCAACATCGGAAGTTTGTGAAGCAACTTCCTTAACCATTTGTGCACCCATGTTTTCAAAATTGTCTTCTAACTCAATTTCTTTAGCGACTGAAACACCATCTTTAGTGACAGTTGGTGCACCAAAACTTTTGTCAAGAACAACATTTCTCCCTTTAGGGCCAAGTGTTATCTTAACCGCATCAGCTAATACATTTACCCCGGCAATCATCTTCTGACGAGCAGTATTACCAAATTGAACTTCTTTAGCAGCCATTTGTTTATCCTCTTATATTTATTTGTTTAAATTTAAATTTGTTGATTAGATGCAATGTGTTAGGCCTCAAGTACAGCCATTACATCATCTTCTTTCATAACCAAAAGTTCTTCGCCATCCAGTTTAACTTCTGTACCACTGTATTTACCAAATAGAACCTTGTCACCGACCTTTAAGTCCAATGGTCGTATTTCGCCATTGTCGAGAACAAGCCCATTACCTACAGCAACAACCTCGCCTTTTATTGGTTTCTCAGTTGCACTATCAGGAATAATGATGCCGCCTTCGGAGGTTTTTTCCTCTTCCATGCGCTTTATGATTACACGATCTTGAAGTGGACGAATATTCATCTATCAGCTCCTCAATTTGTTATTTGTCTGTATAAATCCTATCCTAATGCATTGTGCATTTTTAGCAGTCTCACTAGGAGAGTGCTAATAATAAGGATGGTTTAAAAAATTTCAAGTCAGAATAAGGTTTTTTTCATTAAATAATCTCTAATTTGTCAAAAAAAATAATAAAATAATCAATTGAAAAATAACCCTTTTGGAAATGTCTTAAAGCAATATGATGAATACAGATAAAAACTTCATTGATATGACTAAAGCTTTTTTGTTGGCCTTTCTATTAACCTTTGCTCCACTGGTATTGGCACAGCAGGTATTAAAGCCTGAACAAGCGTTCCCAGTTACCGTCTCATATCAAGCAAAAAACATCGTGATATCTCATGAAATTAAACAGGGATACTATCTTTACAAAGATAAAATTTCTTATGCGAGTACCAATCAAAATATACAATTGATCCCAGTAGAACTGCCAACAGGCAAGGCGCATTACGACGAATTTTTTGGCTCCACAGAAATTTATCGAGATTCAATGATTGTCACGATCCCAGTGAATATTACTGAAAAAGACTTGATTAACAATAATTTTACTCTAGAAATTAAACTGCAAGGATGTGCCGATATTGGCTTGTGCTACCCACCTCAGATTTGGCAAAGAGAAGTTTTTTTGGATAACAGCGATTTCAACAGGTCCAATTTAATCAATATAACAACTGAGTCTGAACAGTATAGACTGGGAAACCTGATTTCAGATGGTAATGTCTTTCTGGTTTTTATTACCTTTCTTGGTCTTGGATTCTTATTGGCATTCACTCCCTGCCACCTGCCCACAATCCCCATTCTTTCTGGCATCATAATTGGCCAATCGGGAACAAATAACACCCTCAAAAGTCTTTCACTTTCGCTAACTTACGTTGCAGGTATGGCTATAACTTATTCCACTGCTGGGGTCATTGCAGCAATTGCCGGACAGCAAATTCAAGCACTATTTCGGCTGCCTTTATTTTTAATTGCTATGGCGATTCTGTTTTCAATATTGGGACTTGGTATGCTCGGACGATACAACATTCAAATGCCAAGTGTTCTCATGAACAAATTTAATTTGATTCTAGCAAAGCAAAAAGGTGGTACTTATCTAGGTGTGCTTATAGTGGGTGTACTCTCCGCATTATTGGTAACTGCTTGCGTTGCCCCTCCTTTAGTCGCCACACTAATGGTTATTGGTGAAAGCGGAAATATATTTAGAGGAATACTTGCTCTTTCATCACTGAGTTTAGGCCTGGGCATACCTTTGATTTTGATTGGCATAACTGCAGGGAAATGGTTGCCAAAAACTGGTAATTGGCTCAACACAATTAAAGAAATTTTTGGTTTTATAATGTTTGGCTTAGCGATTTGGATACTAAATCCTTTTGTGTCTTTTGAAATCATAAATATTCTTTGGTCAATGTTGATTATCTTTGCCGGAATTTACTTTGCTGGCACAAGAGTTTACCAGCGTTTTTCAAACAACAAAGAAAGGAGAAAAATTTTGTCTGGCTTTGTCATTATTCTGATTGGCTTTTCAATGCTTATAAATCAATTCATGGGAATGGAAAAAGAAAATACCAATCAAGAACTTTTTGTAGACGGTCAATCATTATTTACTCCAATTATGTCAATCGAAGATCTTGAACAAACCCTTACAACAGCATCCAAAGACAACAAAATAACATTGTTATATTTTACTGCTGATTGGTGTGTATCCTGCAGGCAATTAGAAAAAGAAACATTCACAAATGAAACTCTTATTGGTCTTTTGGCAGAAATTAACACTGTCAAAGCTGACGTTTCTCTCAATAATGAGAGAGACCAAGCTCTGATGAGCAAATACAGTATTTTCGGCCCACCAACAATGTTGATATTCAATATCAGCGGTGATGAGCAAAAGAATCTCAGAAAAATCGGGGTAACCAAAGCTGATGAGTTATTCAATGACTTAAGTAGACTCAGGAATATGCAAGCTAGAGCATTGGGAGTAAATCTTTGAAATTGAATTTTCGAAAAATTACTCAAATAATGTTAGTAATTTTAGTGGTTTTTTCCATTGTGAAATATTTTGACATTGAGACACATATCAAATCATGGCTGACCAATTCAGAAAATAATAAGCCTAGATACATCGTTCAATTTTCTCTTCAAGACTTGGATGGCAAGACTAGAAATATCAGTGAATGGTCTGACCGGAGAATGTTGATTAATTTCTGGGCAACATGGTGTGTCCCCTGCAGAAGAGAGATGCCAATGCTACAGAATCTTTATCTTAATAAGGATGTGTATAACATTGAAATAATCGGTATAGCTGTTGATCAAAATGAGCCAGTAATAGATTTCATTCATGAATATGGAATAGAATTTCCAATACTTATTGGCCAAAGCAATGCCTATGAAATCATGCAGCAATTAGGCAATACAGCGACAACTCTTCCCTATACACTGATCGTTGAGCCTGATGGCC
>LUMJ01000764.1_pt1 | contig 18942 bp, 22 predicted proteins | sample 729631 | NCBI WGS metagenome assembly LUMJ01 (sample SAMN03860266, study PRJNA289734) | marine metagenome | biome: seawater column; feature: ocean; material: water; isolation source: Red Sea water column Station 22 - depth 500m | place: Saudi Arabia: Red Sea | collected 2011-10-15 | depth 500 m
GTATTGCAATGCCGCTGAAGACTTGCTGGACGCTCAACAAGTCGCAGACAAGCTTGGAATCAAGCTTCACACAGTGAACTTCTCTCATGAATACTGGGAAGACGTATTTGAACACTTTCTATCTGAACATAAAAAAGGACGAACACCAAATCCCGATGTATTGTGTAACCAAAGAATCAAATTTAAAGCATTTTTAGATTATGCAAAGGACTTGGGTGCAAACAAAATAGCAACTGGTCACTATGCAAGAATTATCAATAATGATGGTCACTACCAACTGAAAGCTGGAGTTGATGGGAATAAAGACCAAAGCTACTTTCTTCACCTACTTAACCAGAATCAACTCTCACAGAGCCTCTTTCCACTTGGAGATTTACATAAAAAACAAGTACGAGAAATCGCACTACAGAATGGCTTTGAAAACGCTGAAAAAAAAGACTCTACAGGCATCTGCTTTATTGGAGAAAGGCCATTTAAAGACTTTCTGACCACTTTTCTACCAAAACAAAAGGGCGATATCGTAGATGAGAATGGTCGCTTTATTAAACACCATCATGGGCTACCTTTTTATACTATCGGTCAGCGCAAAGGTTTGGAGATTGGTGGAGGATATAGTGATTCCCCCGAACCTTGGTTTGTTGCTGATAAATTGGTCGAGTCAAATGAGATTTTAGCGGTTCAAGGGGACCACCCATTGCTTTATCACAATACACTTATTGCAGATAGTATCCACTGGATTGATCAGTCACCCGCTCTACCACACAAATGCAATGCTAAAATAAGATATCGTCAAGCATCCCAAGAGTGCCAGGTAATGGAGATAGATGGCGACTGTATCCAGGTTAATTTTATGGAGCCACAGAGAGCTATAACACCCGGACAGTCAATCGTCTTCTATGACCGTGATGTTTGCTTGGGCGGAAGTGTAATCAAATCAAAATCGAATGAATAAAGCAGCAAAACAAACTCTAGCGTTGGCAAGTATATTTCAAACAACTGCGCTAGTTCATCAACTTGCCTCTACTGGACAATGTGACAGCCATAGTAACAAAGCAAGTCTGAATAGTATTCTCAGCAAGAGTGAAGATGTCGATGAAATTTTTTCCTCGCCCGAGGATTTACGAGTCGGCTTTGAATCTCTAAAAACATTACTCGATAAGAAATCTATCAGTATGCAAAATATCTCTATAAAAATACTTTAGGCAGCCTCAACCCAACAATTATGGTTCGAGGTGAGCAGATCTATTTAACTAACAGACAAACAGCAAACCATATCAGAGCCTTGCTTCTTGCTGGCATTCGGGCAGTTTCGTTATGGAAATCTCAAGGTGGAAAGACATGGCACTTGCTACTTAACAAGAAAAAAACGCTTCGCTATGTTAACTCCTTGGACGCATAAACAGGTGAAAAACAAATACTTGCATTAATAGTACTGAGACTTTATAATTCGGTCTTTTGAAATTTAGCATTAAATAAAAGACAATATGGCCAATTCAGCAGGATCTAGAAAACGCGCAAGACAGGCAGTAAAACGTAATCAACATAATTCTCAAATCCGAGCTAAAGCTCGTACTTTTGTGAAAAAGGTGGCTTATGCAGTTGCAGCTGGAGAGAAAAAAGAGGCTGCTAGCGGTTTTGCAGCAATGCAAAAAAACCTAGACCAAGCTGTTAGTAAAGGCTTAATCCACAAAAATCAAGCCTCCAGAAAAAAATCGCGGCTTAGTGCTCAAATTAAAGCCTTATAAATAACGTTTCTGTTCTCTAGTTCAGCTTTTACAAGGTTAATCTTTTAATAGTAAAAATCGTTGCTATAATAAAAACCCTCCAAAAGGGTTTTTTTATGCATCATATTCAGCTTTATTATGATTGATGAAAGCGATAAATCGTTGTTTAGAAGTGCCGTTAATCAGCAAATGCCTATCGATAAGGATGGTGACAATGAAGAAATCTATGACAACAAAAATCATTGTAATAAACCTTTTGAAGATTTTAGCTATTTAGCTAAACCCAACCTGTCAGCCTCGGACTCTGTAGAACACTTCCAATCGGGTGTATCACCTAAAACATTAAAAAAAATGAAACAAGGCAGAATCGGCTATACACCTTCTGTCGATTTGCATGGACAAAAGGTTGAGGAGGCATGTCAATCTCTATCAAAATTTATTCACTACCATAGCGATGAACGTTTTATCCAAATCATTCACGGCAAAGGTTACAACTCTGATCAAAACCTATCTACCTTGAAATCACAGGTAGTACACTATCTCAAACAGCACCCTCAAGTACTTGCATTCTGCTCTTGTCCTCAAAATAGGGGCGGCACGGGAGCGGTGTTTGTTTATCTTAAAGGCAATGTTTAATCTAGGCGAAGTTTACTCCGTTTCTGATTTTTTAAACTTGTGTAGAAATTCGGTTGAACAAAACATACCCCATTGCTGGGTCCAGGGTGAAATTTCAAATCTATCCAGACCCTCCTCAGGGCACTGCTATTTCTCACTAAAAGACTCAAAGGGACAAATTCGTTGCGCTTTTTTTCGTCTCAATCAACGTAAGGTCCAGTTCACCCCAGAAAACGGTATGTCTGTTGTAATAAGAGGTGCGCCAACGCTCTATGAAGTTAGGGGGGACTTCCAGCTGATTGTGCAACAAATGGAACCTGCAGGTATAGGTAATCTGCAGATTGCCTTTGACCAGCTAAAAAATAAACTTAAGGCTGAGGGCTTGTTTGATGCGGAAAACAAAAAAAACCTCCCTGTATCTCCAAAAACCATCGGTGTCATCTCATCTTCTAGCGGCGCTGTAATAAATGATATCATCCAAGTATTAAAAACAAGATATCCATTTTCCAACATTCTTCTTTACGATACTGTAGTACAAGGTGAAGATGCCTACAAAAAAATCATCAAAGCACTTCGAATTGCGGATAAAGATAAACGTTGTGATGTTCTCATATTGGCAAGAGGAGGAGGCTCAATAGAAGATTTATGGTCCTTCAATGAAGAAGAGCTCGCGAGACAGATTTTTGCCTGTAAAACACCAATCATAAGCTCTATAGGTCATGAAACAGACACTACTATTGCAGATTTTGTAGCTGATGTTAGGGCTCCAACACCCAGCGCTGCTGCCGTTATCGCAACACCTGATCGACTTGCAATAATCAATCAGGCAACAAAACTCAGAAAACAATTGCAGGATAGTGTCAATCAATCCCTTGACAAAATAAAGCTCTCCCTTGACCTACTTCAAACTAAAATTATTGACCCCAGCCGACAATTGCAAAGAAATGCACAGAAACTAGACGAATATGAGTTTCGACTTTTCAGACAGATAAAAAGAGCTCATCAAATATATCTATCACAACTCCAACAGCTAAACATTCGTCTACACAACAATGTGGAATATTTTCTTAAAGATCAGGCAAATCAATTTACCAACAAGGTCAACCGACTTAACCTACTTTCACCTCTAAATACACTCTCTAGAGGCTACAGCATTACTCACGATAAAGACGGCAAGGTTTTGCTTTCATCAAAGAAGATCAATCTCGGAGACCATATCATTTCTCAACTTCATGAGGGAAAAGTTACTTCAAAGATATTAAAGAAAGAGGATAATTAGTAGCCATTAATTGTGCATTATTAATGAAGCTAAAAAACATATATGAAATCCAATGTCTCATTTCTACGTCGACTAGGTGCCATCATCTATGATTTTTTTCTCGTCTTTTCTTTTGTTTTTTTTATTGAAGGTGTGGTCATTATTATTAATAATAAACAAGCAATAACGAGTAGTCTGTTTTTCTATCTTCTAACCTTACCTCTTATTTATGTTTATTTTTCAATGTCTTGGATTAAAGGCAAACAAACACTTGGGATGAGGGCTTGGAAATTTGAAATCATACAAAAAGACGGTTCAAATGTCACCCAAAAACAGTCACTAATTAGGTTTTTATTGGCTATCATTTCGTTGTTCGGTATTGGCTTTATTTTTCAACTCTTTAACCAAAATAAGCTCCCTTTGCATGATTATTACTCAAAAACTTACCTGATATCAACCCTGAAATAATATGATAGAGAATTACCAAAAACCAAATAATAAAGTTTATGCAAAATGACACCCATAAAGGCATAGTTGGTTTTGTTATTAAATACAAAATCTCGTTAATATTAATTCTGATATTGATTTCACTAGTGAAGCAAAATATATTGATTAATGACTTTCCCAATATCGTTTTCCAAAAACAAAAAACTATTAAGGATATGGAATTGATTAATAAACAATTGCAAAACGATAATAAAAAACTTCAGGAACAAATTAACGCCTACACAGAGGAGGATTTAAGCGTAATTGAATCACAGGCACGATTTAAATACGGACTCATCAAAGACGGCGAGGTGTTTTATCAAATCAACACGACCGTGGAAACCGATAATGTAGAAGATTCTAGTGAGTCTACTTTATAATAAAGACGATAAATTTCTTACTCCTAAAAGGATTTTTTAGCTGTCATGCATGATGATAATTGTTTCTTAATCATTCCGGCCAGTGGCAAAGGTTCGCGCATGAATACAGTCATTCCTAAACAATATCTAAAACTTGAGAACGGTTCAACCATTCTAGATCAAAGCTTGCAAACTCTTTTAGATATGGATCAGATATCTGGCTGTGTCGTCGCCATCTCAGATAATGATGAGTATTTTATGACTTCGCCTTATTATTCTCACCCAAAATTGCTTGCTACTGCTACAGGTGGTCCAGAACGTTTTCATTCTGTTTTGAATGCCCTAATCTCTCTAATTGAATTTGCAAAAGACGATGATTGGGTGCTCGTGCATGATGCGGTTCGACCCTGTATAAAAAAAGAAGACGTAGAAAAATTAATAAACGAACTACAAAACCATCCTATTGGAGGTATTCTTGCCGTAGAAGTTGTTGATACATTAAAAAAAGTCGGAAATGAGGATGTTGTAAGGACAATTGAAAGAAAAAAATTGTATCAAGCACAGACCCCACAGATGTTCCGAATTAAACTCCTAAAGAAAGCCCTAGAAAAAGTGGTCGAAGATAACGGCTACGTTACAGATGAGGCTGAAGCGATTGAACGTTTAGGACATTCTATAAAGATTGTATCAAACTCTAAAAGTAACATTAAAATTACCCACAATGACGACCTCAAATTAGCCAATTATTACTTAAATAAACAATGAAAACAAAAACCGGCATCGGACAAGACTCTCACGCATTTGAAGAGACACCAGGAAAACCTTTAATACTGGCTGGAATTAAACTTGAACACCCAACAGGACTCAAAGGTAATAGTGACGCCGACGTAGTATTGCATTCGATAACAAATGCCATTTCGAGTATTACAGGTCGCAATGTACTGGGTTCATTCGCCGACAAACTTTGTCAAGAAGGTGTGACTGATAGCAGCAACTATTTAAAACTAGCGCTTGATGATTTAGGAGATTGGAAAATTAGCCACATAGCAATTGCTATCGAATGTCTAAAACCGAAAATTTCATCCCAACTTGAGTCAATGAAAAAAAGCATCGCCAAACTATGTCATACCAATACATCCGATGTAGGAATCACTGCAACGACTGGTGAGGGTTTGACGGCATTTGGCAAGGGAGAGGGAATCCAGGTAATAACTATCATAACGGTCAATAAATCATGACGCTAGTTGAGAACCCGACCCGCTCAAAAATCAAAAAAATTCACTTCATAGGCATTGGTGGCTCCGGAATGAGCGGTATAGCAGAAGTCCTAACCAATTTAGGTTACGAGATATCCGGTTCAGACATTGAGTCAAGCAATGCAACCAGAAAACTTGAAAAACTGGGCTGCACAATTAGTTATCAGCATCAAGCAAAAAATGTGACTGGCAAGCAAGCAGTTGTCGTTTCTTCTGCTATCAAGAACAACAACTCGGAACTTCAAGAAGCCAAAAAACAGCAACTTTTAATAGTTCCAAGGGCGGAAATGCTTGCAGAGTTGATGCGATTTCGTTTCGGTATTGCTGTTTCTGGTACTCATGGAAAGACAACAACTACCAGCCTCATTGTGCACATATTGACTGAAGCTAAACTTGACCCGACTTATGTCATTGGTGGCATTATAAATGCCACAGGTAGGAACGCCAAGTTAGGGAAAAGTGACTACTTAATTGCAGAAGCGGATGAAAGTGACGCTTCATTTCTCCACCTCCAGCCGATGTTGAGCGTTGTTACCAATATTGATGAAGACCACATGGGAACCTACAAACATAGCTACAAAAAACTTACCGATGCCTTTATAAGTTTCACCTCAAATCTGCCCTTCTATGGAGTTTGCGTTGCTTGTATTGATGACCAAGGTGTACAAGATATTCTTAAAAAAGTACACCGCCCTATCATGAGCTATGGCTTTAGCGATGATGCCGACGTTAGAGCCTTTAATGTTGAACAGAAGAAGATGAAAATGTCGTTTGACGTTAGTTGTAGTAAATACAAAAAGAAATTTCCTGTAACGCTAAATTTAATAGGAAAACACAACATTTTGAACGCACTGGCAGCCATCATTATTTGATGACTATGGTCATCACCCCAATGAAGTTGCGGCTGTTCTAAGTACTCTAAGAAACACCTATCCAAAGAATCGCTTGGTTGTTATATTTCAACCTCACAGGTACTCTAGAACTAGAGATTTATTTAATGAATTTGTGAGTTGTTTATCCAAGGTAGATGTTTTGATTTTATTAAATATTTATGCAGCCAACGAAACACCTATAAAGAAAATTAGTTCGTCAACACTGGCCGATTCGATTAGACAGAGAAGTACAATTGACCCAATCGTCGTTAAAAATAGTGGTGAAATCATTGATGTACTGCCAAACGTTGCATCAGAAAATGATCTCATCCTTACGCTCGGCGCTGGCGATGTCCATAAAATACCTCAAAAATTAAAGAATCATTTTGCCATTAACTAGAAATGCTGAAGTACAACGAACCTATGTCAAAGCACTGTTCATTAAGATCAGGTGGACATACTCGTGAATTCTTTCTACCTGGAAATGTAACCGAACTCTCGGAATTTCTAAGTGATAACTCAAGACAAGTTTTATTTGTCGGACTGGGAAGCAACCTGCTTATTCGAGATCATGGTTTCAACGGTGTTATCATTCATACCAAACACTTAAAAGAACTCACAATTTCAGAAGGCATCATTGATGCTGAGTCTGGAACAACACTGGCTAGATTGTCAAGATTTGCACAATTAAACAACAGACATGGTGCCGAATTTCTTAGCGCCATACCGGGAACTGTTGGTGGAGCACTTGCAATGAATGCGGGTGCGTTCGGTTCTGAGGTATGGCAATATGTAGTGTCCGTTAAGACTATCAATCTGAATGGAAAGGTGCATCAAAGAAAAAAGAGCGATTTTGTTATAGATTATCGTTCAGTGTCTCATAAACATATTGACGAGTTTTTTCTCAGCGCTCGATTCGATTTCAACCTGCATCAACAAAATGACGATGTTCGCGACTTGCTTGAAAAAAGGAACTCTACCCAACCCATAGGACTGCCTAGTTGTGGCAGTGTATTTAAAAACCCAAAAGGTCATTATGCAGCTGAATTAATTGAGTCAAGCGGGCTGAAAGGTTTTTGCGTCGGTGGCGCCTGTGTTTCAGAAAAACACGCAAACTATATCATTAATCATGACAACGCGACCGCTGAAGATATTGAAAATTTAATTAATCACATCAAAAATACCGTAAAGTCGATACATAACGTTGAACTTGAGACTGAAATAATAATCATATGATCGCAGTTTTAATGGGCGGCTATTCCGCCGAAAGAGAGATATCGCTAATGAGCGGTCAAGCCGTTTATAAGGCCTTACTAAAAAATAATGTTGAGTGTTTTTCTTTCGACTTGACCAAAGACAACCTTGATAAATTATGGATCCAAGAATTCGACAAAGCATTCATTATTCTGCATGGTCGTGGGGGTGAGGATGGCTACATACAATCCCTGCTAGGTAAAAGAAAGATCCCATTCACAGGCTCCGGAGTTGAAGCCTCTAATCTTTGTATGAATAAAGCCGCTACTAAAGATGTTTGGCTGAAACACGCATTACCTTTATCACCCTCAATCGTTGCCACTCAGGGCAAGCCTATAGATCCAATAAACTTCCCGCTACCTTGGGCTGTAAAACCGACAATGGAGGGCTCAAGTATTGGAATCACCAAAGTAGAAAATAAAAATGAACTGGAAATGGCACTTGAAATTGCATGGCATTACAACAACGAAGCATTGATTGAACACTGGATTGAAGGTGATGAATATACCGTGGCAATTCTGGGTAATCAAGCACTACCGAGTATAAAGATAATCTCAGACCACGATATTTATGACTATCACTCTAAATATTTCAGCAATAAAACCGAGTATCTATGCCCTTCAGATCTCACAGAACAACAAGAGAAAAATATTCAAGCGATCGCAATGAAAGCCTTCGCTCTAACTGGAGCTAAGGGCTGGTGTCGTGTTGATTTCATTTTGGATGAAGATAAAAATCCATACCTCTTGGAAATAAATACGGTGCCCGGTATGACATCTCATTCACTCGTCCCTATGGCCGCAAAAGCCGCTGGTATGAACTTTGAACAACTAGTGCTAAAAATTCTAAATGGCTAAAGAACGACTTAATCGCTTAATAGAGCCGAAGAAACCTTTCAAACTCCGAATACTCGGCTATCTCAACAAACTAACCTATTTATTTGTATTTCTGTTATTTGCCGGCCTAATTTATGTCATTGACAGTTCTGATCTGTTTGAACCAAAAATTTCTTGGGAGGTCAACGGTAGTCTAACAACCGAAACTTCACAATATGACCGACTAATCGAACCACTTCTCAACAACAAATATTTGATTGACCTATCGCAGTTAAAAGAAAAAGTAGAGCAACACCCGTGGATATCCGGAGCTGAAGTCAGCCGACTATTCTGGAACAAGATTCGAATCGCTGTTGTTAGGCATGAAATTGCAATGCGCTGGGGTTCTGAAGGTTATATTTCAACTCAAGGTGTATTGTTTAAGCCGAACCTTTCAATCGACTCTGGAGCACCCATTGCTATCGTTTCAGAAGACCAAATTGGACAGTTTTACGTCGACTTTTTGAACTATCAATCAATTCTAGGTCCATTAATCATCAAACAGTTTGAGAGATCACTTATTGATGAATTAACTCTCGAACCAAACATGAAGGTTATTTTGGGCTACCAACAACAAAGCAAAAGATTAAAAGTCTTCATGAAAGCTTACGACCAGTTAAAGAGATCTTCAAAAATTAGAGAAAGGGGTATTTTTGATATGCGATATCCTAAAGGTTTTGCGCTGAGTTATTCGCCGCAATAACTCGATAGCACAATGCAAAGCTGATCGACATCCAATATATTATGATAATCATTGATGCCCAGAAAACAAACTCGGCGCCTATCAATATCACCAGAGCAACCAGAAAAGTAGGTATACCCAATTTAATCAAGAAGACACTTAACTGAACCCTTGCAGGTAATTTTATTTTTTTGTAGGGAATATCGTTGGCTATAGAAACCAAATTAAGGGCAAATGGAATTAAAAGAAAGTAAACCAACGGAATCAGCAGCGGCGAAATAAAGAATAATGGCAATTGTGTTGCTATAGACAAAAGCAAAAATAAAACGAAGAAGCGACCCAAACGAATGTTCGGTAAAACAACTCCAAACCTAGCGACGGAACCAGCCCCTGAAACCACCAATCGATAGACATTGATTAGTATTGCCATATAACCATAGTCAAACATTAACAAGTAGAGTGGATAAAACTGGGGATAGGCTTGGACTTGGCCTACTCCGAATAATTGAGCTTGCAGAACAGCCATCATTTCTGGCAGAATGGTAACTAAAGGGAATGCCATCAGCAATGGAAACACGCTCACTTCTATTAACTTTTTCCAATTAGAGAACGCGAAAGCCAAACTGGCAAGAATGGTTTGTACAATCGGTAAAGTTGTCATGATAAGTTTGAGTTTACTACACTAATTGTAATGGTCAATTTTTCACCTGGCTGTAAAACATGATCTGCATCTAAATTGTTCCATGAACGAATATCAACAACTTTCACATTGTATTTACTGGCTATAACTGAAAGGTTGTCACCAGACCTCACTGTATAGACAATTTTTCGACTAATATCTATTCCTGTATTGGCTATATTGGCTAGCTCGGTTTTATTCTTATTGTCAAACCAAACAACCAATTCCTTTCCTATAGAAAGTGGCGCAGAAGGAATCAGCTGATTCCACCTTACAAGGTTATTAACCGTTGTATCAAATTGTACTGCAATTTTCCACAAACTGTCACCAGAAACAACTTTATAAATGACTTTTTCAGCGTTTTTTTGAGTATTCAGTCGGCTTTTCTCCCTCTGTTTCTCGGAAAGAGTATAGTACCCTTCTGTTTGCTGAGCCAAAGGTACAATCAGATAGTCACCAATCCTAATCAAATCGCTACGAAGTTCATTGACACTTTTAATTTGTTCAATAGTTGTCTTATATTTCTTTGCAAGGTAGCTCAAACTATCGCCAGATTTTACTTCATGGCGGACCCAACTAATTTGCGGCCTTTCTCCAGCTTGTGATAACTTGTTCTCAAAACGAGGAACCACATCCTCAGGAAGAAGGATTGTATATGGAAGAGTGACTGGCGTTGCCCAACGCCTGAGTCCGGGATTAAAGGTATATATTTGATCAATACTCAAACCTGTCCACTGAGCAATCAATGCAAGATCGAACTGCGAGTTAAGCTCAATGGCCTTGAGATAAGGATTACGATCTATCTTCAATAGGTTCTGATTATAACGCGATGGATTCTTAACAATCTTTGCCAAGGCTAATAACTTAGGTACATATCTTGTAGTCTCTTTAGGTAAACTTAAATGCCAAAAATCTGTCTCTTCACCCTTTTCAATATTTACCTTGATAGCTTGTTGAATTCGACCAGGTCCTGCGTTGTATGCAGCTATTGATAAGAGCCAATCACCATTAAATAATTTATTCAGGTCTTTCATATATTTTACAGCTGCCCTAGTCGAGGCTAAAACGTCTCTCCTATCCTCATACCACCAGTCTTGATCCAAGCCATAAAGTTTTCCTGTTGAAGGTATAAACTGCCAAAGACCCACCGCAGTGCCGTGTGAAAAGGAAAAAGGGTAATAGTCTGACTCTACAATCGGCAACAAAGCAATTTCGATAGGTAAACCCTCTTTTTCAACTTCGGAAACGACAAGATAGAGGTAAGGCTGTGCCCTTTTGGAGATTCGAGTAAGGTAGTCAGGATGTTTTTGATACCAATCAATGTGCTCCAGAATCCTCGGATGGTTTTCAATTACAAGTTCTTGATGGCTCGCTATGTAGTTCCATAGGTTTGATTCATCAAAATATTCAGTGCTACCAGTGGAGTTGACAACCTCATTTCCTAGCTTTTGCGAATTATCAATAATGCTCTGACAAGCAGAGAGCAGCAACACTGACAATAAAAGAACAATTTTCACTTCTAAGACTTGCTAGAACATTCTGGAGACTCTGGTGCACTCTGGCGCTTTTGCCATTCCTGAGGGGTATAGGTATGCATAGCTAAGGCATGAATATGTCTAAGCTCTTCAGCGAAAAGTTTATTGATAAATCGATGTCGGTCTATAAGCTTCATTTCATTAAATTGCTCACTCACAACCACCAATTTAAAATGGGATTCAGTTGCTGGTCCTAAGTGCTGGTTAGACTCATTAACAACCTCACAATAATCGGGCTCTAGAGCTACCTCTAGTTGCGTTTTTAAATGGTTTTCCATGTTATTTGTCATCGCTACTCTCAAAAGCATATTCAAAGGCATCTGAAAAGAAGTTCTTCTTACTTAGGCCTTGCTCTATGCAGCCTTTTGCTGCAGCCTTAACCATCACTGGGGGGCCGCAAGCATAGACGTCATAATCCGACAAATCTTCAAAATCTCTCATCACAGATTCATGAACATAGCCACGCTCGCCTTGCCAAGACCCATTTGCTTGTGATAATACTGGAACAAACTGAATTTTTGGAGATTTTTCGGCCCACTCACTTGGAAGCTTTGAATACATATCAACCTCATCTCTAACACCCCAATACAGATAAACAACTCTTTCTGAGTTGATGTTAATCAGATGTTCAATTATAGACTTTATAGGGCCAAAACCCGTACCGCCAGCAATCATAATAATTGGCCTCTCACTGTCCTCTCTAAGGAAAAAATCACCCTTGGGTCCCTCAATCCTCAGAATGGATTTTTCAGCCAAGCTATTAAAAATAAAATTTGTAAATTTTCCATCTTCAACCAAACGAACATGAAGCTCAATTAAGTTTGAATTAGCTGGTGCATTGGCAATCGAAAAGGCTCTCGGTTCGAAATCTGAATGCTCTAAGTCCAGGTATTGACCTACCAGATATTGCAAAGACTGAGCGCCAGGAATCTTTAAAATAATTTGAACAACGTCATGATTCAAATGATTTATTTGCTCAACCTTACAAGGAATGCTACGAACTTCAATACTGTCAAGCGCATCTAGCTCATCAACGGCGATGTATAAATCACTTTTTGCTCTGCATTGACATAGTAAAGCCATGTTCGCTTCAACCTCATCCTTGGTGATGGCTGACGGAATTTCGCCGTCATATTCAATTTCACCATTCAAGATAACGGCTTTGCATTTACCGCAAAAACCGTTTTGACAGCCATAGGGGAAATTCAAACCACTCGAAAGTGCACCATCCAAAACACTTACTTCACCATTACTTTGAAAGGACTTTCCACTAACCTGGTTCAATACTGTAAACATTGTTTTGGAGCTAAATGCACAAAGCTGACATTATAATGTAGGTCTGAGTGTTATAAGCCTAGTATTCTTATGAGAATATCTTCAAACGATTCAGTGGTTTTTTTGATGGGGCCAACAGCTTCTGGAAAAACTGAATTGGCACTAGAAATATTTGATCGCTTTGATGTCTGCTTGATAAGTGTTGACTCTGCGTTAATCTATCGCGGCATGGATATTGGCACCGCCAAACCGAGCCCTGAAATCCTCGCAAACTATCCACACGCACTGATCGATATTTGTGAACCAGAAGAGACTTTTTCTGTCAACCATTTTGTATCCCTTGCAAAAGAACATATTGACTTAGCGCTGAAACAAAAAAAGCTACCAGTTTTAGTGGGTGGTACATCTTTTTATTTCCATGCACTCGAACATGGATTATCTGAATTACCTGAGTCCACAAAAGATTCGAGAAAACATTTCAATGATCTTTTAAAGAGTAAAGGTAGTGAAAAATTACACTCACAATTGGTAAAAATTGACCCAAAGTCTGCTGAACGCATCCACCCTAATGATTCACAAAGAATTACCCGGGCACTTGAAGTTTTTCACCTTTCGGGGCAAACATTGAGTGAACTTCAAGGCAATCAGGCTATAAATAAGCTGAATCATCGAATCAAAAAAATTATACTCATGCCTGACCGTTCAGAACTTCACCTGAGAATTGAAAAGCGCTTTATGAAAATGATGGAGAGCGGATTTCTTGATGAAGTTGAAATACTCAGGAACAACAAAAAGTTGAGCCTAGATTTAGCTTCTATGCGTTGCGTTGGTTATCGTCAAGCTTGGAAATATTTTGATGGAGTCTATGACATGCAAGAAATGATTGATAAAGCAGTTATTGCTTCGAGACAACTGTGCAAACGCCAGTGCACTTGGCTAAAAGATGAAAACAATGCACTTGTCCTTAAAAATGCAAATTTTGAAGAGGTGATAAAGTTTCTTCAATAAATTCTAACTTTAACTAGATAAGGTAATGGCGAATTTAAGTTAACTACGACCCTTGCTGGTGAATTCTTCCATAGTGTGAAGCATTGTTCTTAAGCTGTCTATGGTAGTTTCGAATTCATCACTCGTCAGGTCGGATACAGCAACATCTTCGATTTCATGATATTTTGAAAAGACTTTTTCCATAAGCTCTTCACCAGCCTTGTTGATTTGAACAACAACTCGTCTAGCGTCATTTGGATGAGCGAGTCTTTGACAAAAACCATGTTTTTCTAGCGTTATCAAAATTCCTGTCAATGTACTTTTTGCAATGCCAGCATTTTTAGCCAGTTTTGCGGTTTCAAGATCTCCCCAAACCCACAATACCCACATAACAACAAAGCCAGAAAAGGATAGATTAAATTCCTTGAAAACATGCTTTTCTGCATAACTCCTAATAATTGATGTAAGTCTGAAAGCGTTTGAAATAATTGAGACTGATCTTCCATATAGTCCAACTGAAATTAAGTGTTTCTTAGCTTTCTCTTCAGCACTTGTAGCTTTTGGAGGTCTTTTATTTATAGATTTATCCATCAATGATTCTTATTACATAGTTAATTGGAGCTATGTTAAATTCTTTCTATCAAGAGTTTGACCGCCCTTCCAAGACACACCAACTTGACGGTAATAGCCCTGCCAATCTCGGCATCAAAACCTGACATTGTTACTACTTCATTCAAACTGTCTTTGCCATCGCATTCAATTGCCGGCATCCATCGGTTGTGAAGCATCGGTAAGGCATTGACAAACCCCGCATGATCTGATTCTGACTCAATAGTGAACTTGGCTTGAACTAGGCGATGATCATAAGCAGCTAGTGTAGCCCCAAAAACACCTCCAGGCGCAAGTCGAGGCCCTGCTTTTCCTACAGTTGTCGACCTTGTCAAATGAATGGAGCCAATTTTTTTCGGATATCCCTGAAATTGACCACGAGCAGCAGAAAAATCCTTGTCCACCCAAATATATATACAACGTGAGTAGGTTTTTCCTTTATATTTACAACGAACAACAAAGAACACCTCTTTATATTGGGCACGAACAGGATCTAATAATTCGTTAAAGTTATCGCTACAACTTTGCCAATCTGCCCAGATAACAGCGACAGCTCCGGGATCTTCTTCAGCCAACTCAATTCCATCTGGCAAGAGTTCTTCTACACGGTCAGGATTAGTTCGATATTCTAAGGTTAATAAGTCTCCCGAATAGTGCCAAGGTACATTGGGAATTAATGAAGAATTACCAGTGTGAGTTCTAGGAAAAAGAAAACCATTTAAAGACATATATTCAACTATTTCAATTAATGTTATAAATATATGATACCATTCGGGAGCGAATGAAATTATCAAAATTTAAATATACACCTTTGAAATTAAGTCATAATTCATAAATCATCGTATATAATATATAATCATTCGTACCCAAACGAAATATAGGAATAAGTATGCCAACCAAAGAATATCGGAAAATACTATTAAATGGAGAATCGGTTCAAGTTACTGTAGAGGGAGATGAACTGGTTACTAAAGACGGAAAAATTGTTGACATCGAAGAAGCGCATCATCTGCCACCAACTCAACCCTCGAAGATTATTTGTGTTCATTTAAACTACGAAAGTCGCGTAAAGGAATATATAACAAAGCTACCACCGGCTCCAACATATTTTCACAAACCCATCACTGCACTCAATAGTCACAAAGGTGATGTTGTTAGACCTGAACGCTGCAAATGGCTAAACTATGAAGGCGAGATTGCCATAGTTATTGGTCGAAATTGTCGTAATATAAGCCCTGCTGAGGCGGGATCATATATTGAAGGTTATACAATAGCTAATGATTACGGTTTACATGATTTTAGAGATACAGATGCAGGGTCAATGCTTAGAGTTAAGGGTTCAGACACTCTGTGCCCAGTCGGACCAGGTTTAGTTACTGGCTGGAATTTCCATAACAAAGGAATTCGCACAATTGTTAATGGGAAGGTTATGCAAGATGCGAATACTAGCGAGATGGAGTGGGATATGCACTACCTTGTCGCCGATATAGCCCGTAATATTACTTTAACACCCGGAGACCTGCTACTTTCAGGAACACCTGCAAATAGTCGCCCTGTCCAACCAGGTGATGTTGTCGAAGTTGAGGTAGAAGGTTTAGGTGTTTTATCCAACACAATCGTTAATGGTGTGGCTATTCGTGATGATGTCGGTGCCCAACCTTCTAGCTCTGAAGAAGTTGTTTCTACTGCTATGGGTGGTGACTGGGAATTTCGTGGACAAAGGGCAGCAGGCGGACAGGGTGCTAAACATTATAAATCCGCCGTAGAAACCAAAAAGTAGTTGAATATTAACCTTCAGAAAAAACAATGATCAAAACAGTCAGCCCAAATAACAATGACGACATAAATGCAGATATTACTAGTCACGATACTTTTGAAAAAGGCTTCCCACATATGGCATTTAAAAGGATGCGTGATGAAGATCCCTGTGCTTGGATAGTTGAAACCGATGGCGGAAGTGGTTTCTGGGCTGTTACACGATACAAGGATATTAAAGAGGTTAATGGTTTACCGAAAATTTTTAGCTCAGCACAGGGTATTCGTCTAGAAGAACAATCAAAAGAAGAATTTGAAGCTCGCAAGACTTTCCAAGAAACTGACCCACCAGTCCATACTCGACAACGTATGATGTTCCATCGTGGATTTACTCGTAAACTTATTTCAACTTATGAACCAATGATTCGTGATATTTGTAACGATATTATTAATAAAGCAGTTGATTTGGGTGAGGTCGATGCTACTAAAGAGATTGCTAGAAAATTACCAATGAGAATGTTAGGTCGCGTTGTTGGAACTCCTGATGAGGATGCCGAGTGGCTAGTTTCAAGAGGTGACTCAATGATTGCTAACAGTGATCCAGATTTTACTGACTATGTTATGGACAAGGTTGATACAGATGAATATCGATTTTTACCTTTTCGTTCCCCTGCTGGCAAGGAAATTTATGATTACGGAGAAAAACAAAGGAGACTTCGTGAAGATCATGATATGGGTGATGTGATGTCAATGTTATTGCAACCAAACAAGCAGGGAGACAGACTTTCAGACCTCGAATTTAAAAACTTCTTTGCGCTCATGGTGGCTGCAGGAAATGATACAACGCGGTATTCGATGGCTTTTTCAATGCATGCTATAGCTAATAATCCTTATATTTTTGACTGTCTAAAATCCGCACCTGATGATGCGCCGGTTTGGGCTAGCGCTACCGAAGAGTTTATCAGATGGGCTTCACCAACTATGCACTTTAGACGCACCGCAACAGAGGATTATAAACTTCATGGAAAGCAGATCAGAAAGGGAGACAAAATCGCCATTTGGTTTACTTCTGGAAATTACGATGAGCGAAAGTTTCCGGACCCATTCAATCTTATTTTAGAGAGAGAAAATAATCAACATATTGCTTTTGGTCAGGGCGGTCCTCATGCATGCTTGGGTATGTGGCTTGCACGATTGGAAGTTCGTGTGGCTATGCAGGAACTCCTTAAAAGGGTTTCGAAAATTGAGCAAATTGGCCCAGAAAAATACTTGCGCTCCAATTTTATTCGAGGAATAAAAAACTTGCCTGTTAAGTTAACATCGGCATAATATGGGATTAAATAATTAATTAAGGAGAATCATGAAAGATTACAGAAGAGTTCGAGTGCTATTCTCAGATCATTTGGGTTTGGCGAGAGGAAAATATCAACCCATAAATACTGCAACTGGCGGTGAAGCAAGGTTTTGTATTAGCCTTTACGGCCTTACCTATGATAAGCAGTTATTACCAGTACCTGGTAGCGGTTTACTTGATGGCTTGCCTGATGTGGTTGCTAAATTCAAAGAAAAAGACGTTCGCCCCTCCTGGGAGGCTGATACGGGTGTCGTTATACCGGATATTGAATTTAAGGGAAAACCTTTGGCACATTGTGGACGCAATGTTTTGAAAAAGACAATAGCTCAGCTTAAAGGAATGGGTTTAACACCATATGTAGGAATCGAATTAGAGGCCTATGTTTTTCAAAAAGATAGTTCTGACAACTGGGTTCAATACAACACTCCAGGAGCATATGTCTATGGTACTGGTTCAACGGTTGATCCTGCGGGTCTGATTGACGAAGTTTGGGAACAAGCTGAAGCTTGCGGTATTGAGCTAGAATCATTCAATTCAGAGTTTGATTCACCGCAATTTGAATTAACTCTAAAGTATGACATGGCTCTGGAAGCGGTTGATCAGATATTTCTATTCAAAGTCATGGCAAAAGAGATTTTTGAACAGAATGGCTACTTATTAAGTTTTATGCCAAAACCTTTATCGAAAACTGGTGGCAGTGGAATGCATGTTAATTTTAGTTTCAATAATAAAAAAGGCAATAATGCCATTTATGATAAGTCTTCCAAAGATGGCTTGTCTGATATTGCAAAAAAGGCTATTTCTGGTCTTGTAAAACACCATGAAGGTATGTCAGCTTTACTTGCGCCAACAGTTAATTCTTATCGAAGATTGTTGCCTGCAAGTCTTTCAGGATATTGGGCAAATTGGGGTTACGACCATCGAGGAGTGACAACAAGAATACCTGATGAACGTGGCGCAGGCACAAGAATTGAATTTAGAATGGCTGATTGTGCTGCAAATCCATATACTGCAGTTGCAACAGTTCTTCAAGCTGCTAAGTTGGGTATAGAGAATTATTATGAATTGCCTGACGCAGAAACTCTAGACTGCCTTGAATCTCAAAGCACAGATAGACATGTTCCAGACAACTTGGCTCTTGCCTTGGAGGCTTTAAATGCTGATAAAGTTCTATGTCAAGCGGTAGGCCAAGAGTTGGTAGATAATCATACTGCTATCAAGGAGCAAGAGTGGCAAGATTATGCTGCTCATACAACAGACTGGGAATTTGATCAATACCTGAAATATATCTAGGATTGGGTGATGTCAAATAGAATTTCCATAAAAGGTGTCAAGGTTTCTACAGATCACTATATTAATGGAAAGCG
>LUMJ01000858.1_pt1 | contig 18941 bp, 23 predicted proteins | sample 729631 | NCBI WGS metagenome assembly LUMJ01 (sample SAMN03860266, study PRJNA289734) | marine metagenome | biome: seawater column; feature: ocean; material: water; isolation source: Red Sea water column Station 22 - depth 500m | place: Saudi Arabia: Red Sea | collected 2011-10-15 | depth 500 m
TTAGGAACTTTAATTAGAATTGGAAACGATTTTTTATTTTCCGGTGAGTGGTGGATAACTTTCTTTCCAGCAATTTTTTTAGTCATTTTAGCATTTTCAATTAATCTATTGGGAGACTGGATGAGAGATACCTTGAATCCAAAATTGAATTAATGAGTTTTTTAAAAATTAAAAACCTAAGCGTTGATTACGAGATGAGAAGAGAAACAGTCCATGCTGCTAAAAATGTAAATATAGATGTTAATAAAGGAGAAATTTTAGGGCTAGTAGGAGAATCTGGATCAGGAAAAAGCACTGTTGGTAATGCCATTATAAATCTTATTGATGAACCAGGAAGAGTTTCAAACGGTTCAATAGTTTTAGATGGAATAGATATTTATGCAGATTCAGAAAATATTGTAAAATACAGAGGAAAAAAAATTGGTTTAATTTTTCAAGATCCTCAAACTTCTCTGAATCCAATTTTAACAATCGGTGAGCAGCTGATAGAAACTATACAAACTCACTTAAATTTAAATACTGATGATGCAAAAAACAAAGCAATCAATTTATTAAAAGAAGTTGGTATCAAAGATGCTCAAACCAGATTTAATAATTATCCCCATCAATTTTCTGGTGGAATGAGACAAAGAGTAGTTATTTCACTAGCACTTTGTTGTGAGCCAGAACTACTAATAGCTGATGAACCAACAACAGCCTTGGATGTCTCAATACAATCTCAAATTCTTGATTTAATTAAAAAATTAACAAAAGAGAGAAACTTAGCTGTAATACTGATTACTCATGATATGGGAGTTATTGCTGAGACGACTGACAGAGTAGCTGTTATGAAAAATGGAGATTTAGTTGAAATCGGCTCTACAAAAGAAGTGCTAACAAAGCCTAAAGAAACTTATACAAGGAGCCTAGTAAGTTCCGTACCACCAACAAATAAGAAAATATCAAGGTTTAAAATTATTGAAAAAGAAAACAAAAGTCGGGACGAAACTAATATTAAAATTTTAAATAGGTGGGCTAAAAAAGAAATCGGCAATAAAGATTTAGTTCAAATTAAAAACTTAAGCAAAACGTTTGATGATAGTTTTTTTACTGAAAGTTCGAAAAATTCTGTTTTGGCTGTAAATAACGTTTCGTTTAGTATTAGAGAAGGACAATCATTTGGTCTAGTAGGGGAGAGTGGAAGTGGAAAATCAACAATTGCTAAAATGATTGTTAATCTATTTAGACCTACTTCAGGAGATATTTATTTCAATGATGTTTGTATAACAAAAATTAAAAGTAATAAAGAAATGCTGAAGTTTAGAAAGCAGATTCAAATGATATTTCAAGATCCTTACTCTTCATTAAATGGAAGATTAAAAGTTAAAGATATAGTTTCTGAACCTATAAAACTTCACAATCCATCAATTAGTTCAAAAGATTTAGACGATTACATATACGACCTGTTAGAATCTGTAGAATTAACGCAGCAATCAGCTGAGCGTTATCCTCATGAATTTTCAGGCGGTCAAAGACAAAGAATTTCTATAGCCAGAGCTTTGGCTACTCAACCAAGACTGCTTGTATGCGATGAGCCAACTTCAGCTTTAGATGTTAGTATTCAGGCACAAATTTTAAATTTACTAAAAGATTTACAAGAACAACTTAACTTAACAATTTTATTTATTAGTCATGATTTACCGGTTGTGCGTCAAATGTGTGACCGTATAGCGGTACTTAGGAATGGTGAATTATGTGAAATAGCATTAACCGAAGATTTATTTGTTAAACCAACCCACAATTACACACAAGAATTACTTGCTTTAATGCCAAAAATTGAATCAATTTATAATTAAAAAGGTTTTTTTTAAGTATTCCTTTTTATAACTTTGAACTTTAATTTTTGTTACTTTTGACGAGAGAGGACCTTCTTCACACAATTTAATTAAGTAATTTACATCTGCATCATCACCAATTAAGAGAGCTTCCACTTCTCCAGAAATTTTGTTTTTAACCCAACCATCAATTTTTCTTTGAATTGCTTCTTTATATAACCAATATCTGAAACCGACGCCTTGGACCTTACCAGTAATGATAATATGTTTTTTCATGTTTAATATTCAATATTTGTATTTAAAAGAGGAACAAATTTTACATCAAATAATTCTTTTTGATCAAAATCATTTTTACTAGTTTTTTTTATTAATATTAATTTTTGATTTCCCGAAGGATATTTCTTTGGGATAATTAAATTTCCGTAATTTTTTAAATTTTGCAACAATCTTAAGGGTATTTTCTCAGAAGCTGCACTAATAATGATAGCGTCAAATAAAATTCCTTCCCCCCATCCATATACTCCGTTGCTAAGTTTGTGTATAATATTTTCTATTTTTAACTTTTCAATATTTATTTTTGCCTGGTCAAATAATTTTTTAAAAATTTCGATAGTATAAATTTTTTTACATAAATGAGAAATTATTGCCGTTTGGTATCCTGTTCCAGTTCCTATTTCTAGGACTATATCTTTTTTTTTTAGTTTTAAACATCCAATCATATAAGCTACCACATAAGGTTGGCTTATGGTTTGTTCACAATCTATTGGTAAAGGTAAGTTTTCATAAGCCCATTGAACAGAAATTTTATTAACAAATAATTCTCTTGGAACTTTTTTTATAGCATTTAAAATATTTTTGTCAGTTATTCCTTTTTCTCTTAGCTCTACAAGAAGATCATCATTGTTTTTATTATGAAAAATTTTTTCTTTTACTCTATTTTTCTTCCACGAAAAAAGCATTCTGTTAACTTGTATTTATAATTATATCGGCGCCCTTTTCAGCGATCATGAGCGTTGGTGCATTTAAATTAGCACTGGGAATTTCAGGCATCACCGAAGCATCAATTACCCTTATATTTTGTAGTCCATGAATTTTTAAATTTTCATCAACAACAGCCATTTTATCTATACCCATTTTTAATGTACCGCATGGATGATAAGCTGTTTCAGCCTTCGATCTAATATATTCATTTAATTCTTCATCACTTTGCAAGTCTGATCCTGGACCAACTTCTTTTCCCGCATGTTTTGCTAAAGAAGGTTGTGATAAGATTTTTCTAGCAACATGAATACACTCTCTTGTTTGTTTTAAATCATCTTCATGTTCTAAATAATTAAATAATATTTTGGGATAATCATAAGGATCAGATGAGTTAAGTGTAATTAATCCTCTGCTTTTTGGATGATTTGGACTTGCGTGTAACTGATAACCGTGTGAACTTGGATTAATTAAGCCATGATCAATGACAAATGATGGAAAAAAATGAAATTGAATATTTGATATTTCGCGTTCCGGAGAGGATTTTGCAAATCCTCCTGATTCTAAATATGATTGAGAACAAGGACCAGATTTAGATAAAAACCATTGAATACCTGCGATTACTTTTGGAATTAGTTTAGTATAGGTATAAAGAGTATTCGGAGTTTTACATTCCTGTTGAATATATGTTTCCAAATGATCTTGAAGATTTTTTCCAACTCCTTTTAAATCATGAACAACATTTATTCCTTTTTTTACTAGATGGTCTGCATCTCCAATACCTGAAAGCATTAGCAAATGAGGCGAGTTAATTGAACCACCGCTCAAAATTAATTCTTTTTCAGCATAAATTTTTTCAACTTTATCTTTAATTTTTACCTTTTTTACAGGATTTAAATAATACTTTGATGCGCTGGCTCTTTCACCATTATGAATTGTAGTATCAAACATTCCAAATCCCTCTTGATATTCTCCATTCATATCCGGATTAATTTTATGCCCAGCTTCAGAAGTAGCACCTAAAAAAGCCTTAAATAATGGATTGTTGTTTTTTGATTGATTAACTGGAAGCAGTCCCAAAGCACCTCTGTATTGATTTTCTCCTCCTGACCAATTCTCAATTTTCTTAAAATAGGGAAGAACTTTGTTATAGGACCAAGATTTTAAACCAAAGCTTTTCCATCTTTCGTAATCATTTTTATTTCCTCTAACAAAAACCATGCCATTGTGAGCTGAACTTCCTCCGATCATTTTTCCTCTAGGACAAAATAATCTTCTATTATTTAAATAAGGCTCTGGTTCAGAATAATATTTCCAATTATATTTTGGATCATGCATTGTGTATAACAAAGCAAGAGGCATTTTGACTTTCCAGATATCGCTTGGCTTACCAGCTTCAAAAACTGCAACTTTATTTTTTTTATCTTCTGATAGTCTATTTGAAAGAACACATCCAGCCGATCCAGCGCCGACAATTATATAGTCAAATCTCATATCAGTTTAGAAACTAAAAGATTTTTATATTCATTTATTGATTTAATTTTTAGTCCAGTTTTTTTGGCACTCTCATCAAATTTTCTTAACTTAATTGAACTTTTAAAAAATTCGTTACTTTCAAATTCTTTCGACTCTTTATTATCCATAATTCCACCCTGTAATTTTAAACTTACTTTTGATGCTTCGGAAAGTAATTGATAATATTTTTCATCTCTTGCTAAATATCTTTTTGCTTTAACATGATACTTGATTGGCATTACTACATCTTTTATAAAATATTTTTTTAAAAATTCGTAACCTATATCTTCATGTTTACCATCCTTTTTTTTGTTCACTAAATTATCAGGATTTTCTAAAATAAAATGTCCATAGTCATGCAATAGACTGGAACAAATAAGACTGCTTGAACAATTAGTTTTTTCGGCGAGCATAGCAGTTTGTATCATATGTTCAGTAATTGTAACTTTTTCACCAATGTAAAGAGATTTATTATTCGAATAAGAAGATATAATTTGATCAATTATATTCATCTTGAGGATTAATGAGGTCGATCGCCTTCAATTGCTATTCTGTCCATTATTCTTTCGTAGCCCAGTCCTCTTCCTGGAAAAAAATCTGATATAGCGTAATGTTGAACACTTCTGTTGTCCCATATTGCAACAGCGTTTTCTGTCCATCTAAAACGGCAAGTTAAATCTAATCTTGCTTGATGTTCAAAGATTTTTTCCAAGATTTCATCACTTTCTTTTTTTTCTAAGCCGATTATTTTTTTTGTATAAGTCCAGTTAACAAATAATATTTTTTTTCCTGTTTCGGGGTGAGTACGAACTATAGGATGTTCATTAGTGTATTCCTTATGATTTCCATTACTTTCCATAGCTTCATATTCATCAGTAAAAAATGCTCCACCCAAAGAACTATGAACTGCACTCTTATCTTTAATTTTTTCTTTAATATTTTTGTCTAGCGTTTCCCAAGCAAGTTCCATATTCGCAAACATGGTATCACCACCGACTGGGGGTATTTTAATGGATCTTAGGATAACAGCTTTTGTAGGTTTGACATTGTAACTTACGTCGCTATGCCAATTTTCTCCCCATTGGTTTTTTTCATGTGGTTTTTTGATAATTCTGACAATTTCTGGATAGTCTTCTCTACCTTTTACATAAACGTGCTTTTCAAGTGGGCCAAAATGTTTTCCCAGCGCTAACTGTTCTTCAGCAGTAATATTTTGGTTTCTAAAAAAGATAACTTTGTGTTCCAAAAGCAATTTATTAATTTTTTTAAAATTTTCTACTGAGGTGTCTTTTAAATCTACACCGTTTATCTCAGCTCCCAAAGCTCCAGAAAGTAATTTTATATCCATAAGTTAACTCTATAAAAAATATTCTTTTTTGTCATTAGCTTTTCATTTTTCCACCATTAGCATCATATAAAGGTCTATCCGTTACATTTGCTTTATAAAGTTTTCCATTAATTTCAACTTCTAAAATAGTGTCATGTTTTGATAATTCAGTTGGTACATATCCAAGGGCCATGCTTTTTTGTACATGATGCGCATAACCTCCTGAAGTAATATAGCCTACACATTTATTATCTTTTAAAATTGCCTCGTCATTTGTTACATCAATATCCTCAATATCTATAGTCATAGTAACAAGTTTTTTCTTTATACCTTTTTTTTTCTCATCTAAGCTTGCTTTTTTTCCAATAAAATCTTTGTTCCAATTGATAAATGCATCTAATCCTGACTCAGCTGCTGTAAAATCAGGTCTAAAATCAAGAGTCCATGCTCCCCAATTTTTTTCTAATCTTAATGCCATCAAAGCTCGCACCCCGTAAAGTTTTAAAGACAAATCTTTGCCGTGCAGTTCTATTTCTTCAAATAGTTTTAGTTGAAATTGTGGAGCTACATAAATTTCATAACCTAGCTCTCCCGAAAAAGATATACGATTTAGTATTGCCGGAACTCCACCAACAAAAGTTTCTCTAGTATCTCGAAATTTAAACATTTTATCAGAAACATCATCTCTACAAATTTTAGTTAACAATTTTCTCGAATTTGGACCTGAAATGGCTAAACATGCATCTCCTGTGCAGCTCCGGATCCAAAAATCATAAATTTTTCTTCGTTTAAACAAGCTACAGTTAAGTCACCATAAAGCTTACCTTTAGGAGTTAACATTGGTGTAAGAATGATTCTGCCAGGCTTAGGTATTTTTCCTGCCAAAACATAATCAAGAAATTTTCTTGCCCCTTTTCCAGTAAATTCATGTTTTGCAAAATTAGCTATTTCTATTACACCAACTGAATTTCTTACTGCTTTTACTTCTTCAGCTACATAATTATGACATCTAGATCTTTTAAAGGTTGGTTCTTCATGAGCATCTTTTGGATTTTTTGCAAACCAAAGTGCAGTTTCTAAACCAAAAGAATCTCCCATTACGGCTCCCTTGGCGATAAGACGATCATACAAAGAAGTTGTTTTTTGTTTTCTTCCTTTTGGCAAAGTTTCATTAGGAAAGGTCATAATAAATCTTCTTTCATAATTTTCTGAAGATTTTGTAGTTCCATAATCCGGTGATGCATAATTTCCAAAACGTGCTACATCCATTGCCCATATGTCTATTGAAGGTTCACCATCTATAATCCATTCGGCAATACATTTCCCAACACCTCCACCCTGGCAAAAACCGGCCATGACTCCTACAGCAACCCAGTAATTTTTTTTACCAGGAACAGGGCCAATTAGCGGACTTCCATCTGGACCAAAAGTAAAAGGACCATTAATAATATTTTTTATTCCTGCTCTTTCTAATGCTGGCATTCTCTTAAATCCTATTGCCAATCTATCCTGAATATTTTCTAGCTTAGGTTCTAAAAGTTCATGCCCAAAATCTATAGGCGTTCCTTTTATTTTCCAAGGAGTAGATTTCTGTTCATAAGTTCCAAGCAGCATTCCATTTGCTTCTTGTCTAAAATAAATGTTTCCTTCAAAATCAGTTCCTATAGGTAGTCTTTTTTCTTTTCCCATCGCCACAATTTCTGGTATTGCCTCAGTAATTAAATAATGGTGTTCCATAGGTTGAACCGGTAAATTGATTCCGGCTAGTTTACCCACTTCTCTTGCCCAAAGACCACCAGCATTAATAACTATTTCTGCATTTATATTTCCTTTATTTGTAATTACATCCCATGTTTCATCATTTTTTTGTTTAGTATCTGTTACAACTGTGTTGGTATAATATTTACCTCCATTAACTTTTGCTGCTTTAGCAAAAGCATATGTTACGCCTGAAGGATCAACTTCTCCATCAATAGGGTCCCATAAAGCTAAAAGATATTTTTTAGGATCTATCAAAGGATGCTTTTTTTTAACTTCCTCAAGAGAAATAAATTCTTGATCTAAACCCATATATCTTGCTTTTGATCTTTCTCTTTTTAAGTAATCTGACCAAACTTCATTGGAGGCTAAATAAAATCCTCCGCTTGGTTTAAAACCAGTTGAATGACCTGATTCTTTTTCAATTTCTTTATAAAGACCAATTGTGTAGGCCATCATTCTTGAAATATTTGGATCTGAGGAAATTACATGTACATTTCCTGCTGCATGCCAAGATGAACCAGAAGTTAATTCTTTTCTTTCCAGTAATATACAATCTTTTAATCCAAACTTTGATAAATGATAAAGTATTGAGCAACCAACTACTCCTCCACCGATAACAACTACCTTGGCGTGTTTTTCCATATTTAAATTTTATTTTACTTTTTGTTTTTGCGATCCTAAACCATCGATTTGAAGTTCCATTTCGTCACCAGATTTTAAAAATATTTGAGGCTTTCTTCCAATTCCACAACCGGGCGGCGTGCCAGTTGTAATAATATCACCAGGTTTTAATGTCATAAAAAAACTAAGATAAGAAACAAGAAAGTTTACTCCAAAAATCATACTTTGTGTGTTTCCTTTTTGCATAATCTTACCATTCAATTTGAGTTGCAAATTTAAATTTTGTACATCTTTAATTTCGTCTTTGGTAACAATATAGGGTCCTATGGGTCCGAAAGTATCAAATGCTTTTCCTTTATCCCATTGCCCACTTGATCTTTCTAATTGATATTCTCTCTCGCTAACATCATTAACTATACAGAAACCAAAGATGTGATCCATAGATTTATCTTTAGATATATTTTTTGTTTGTTTTCCAATTATAACACCTAACTCAACTTCCCAATCAGATTTTGAAGAGTCTTTTGGTAAACAAACATCATCGTGCGGTCCACAAATAGAACTGTTGGCTTTAAAAAATACTATAGGTTCTTTTGGAGCATTAGCATCAGTTTCCTTTGCATGTGCAGAATAATTTAAACCGATACCGATAAATTTTTCAGGGTTAGAAACACAAGGTCCTATTCTTACGTTTTTTTTAATTTCTGGTAGTTTGCTTAAATCTTCTTTTTCTATCTTTTCAATTGTACTTTTATTTAACGTATTTGGAGTTAAGTCAGAAATGATTGTAGATAAGTTTCTTATGATTCCTTTTTCATCCAAAATAGCTGGCACTTCTTTCTCTAGATTTCCACATCTCAAAAGTTTCATTATTAATTATAATGTTTTTGCTGCGTCGGTATTATGTTTTTTTAAAGTTTTATCTGTACCATGAGCGTAATGTTTAGACATGTCAGGATAGTATTTGTATGAAATAGGCTTTCTACCTAGAGCAACTGCCATTTCGCGTACATGATGAGGTTCAGCTCCGCAACAAATTCCAATAAAATTTATTTTTTTATCAGCACATTCTTTTGCAAATTTTGCCATTTCAAATCTATTGCAATATAAATTATCTAATGCAACAGGGAAAGCATTGCCACCTGGTATACAATCGCAACCTTCGTCAGTTTGATTTAAAAAACCAGGATCTTTTTCTGTTGTTCTATAGGGGACAGGCAACGCTGCTACATGGCATGAAACACTTTTTCTAATTTCAGGTAAAAGTTTCATAGTCATTTTTGGTCCTCTAAAACAATTTAATCCAACAACATCAGCACCATTATCCTCTAAAATTTTACACGCCTCACCCGGTGAAGTGCCTTCTCTTGTTTTACCATCTCGTCTAAATGCATAATTACAAACTGCAATTAATCCAGCATCTTTTATAGCTTTAAGTGCTATTTTTAATTCTTCGACCCAAGTGATTGTTTCACCTTTGCAATTTTTAAGGCGTTTTTTTGGAGCGGTTCAAGAAGTTTTTCTTTCCCAATTATTCTTAATTTTTCTCTATGTCCATAATAAGTAAATGCTTGCACTACATCACTTCCAGATCTTATAAACTCTCTGTGCAATTGAGAAACTACCTCTGGGTGTTCCAGTACTACTTCTGGAACAAAAGCCCCTGCTTGCAAATATCCTCTTCTTTCCATTGCAAAAAGATAACCTTCCGCACAAAGTACCGGTTCATCATTCAGTCTTTGAATTAAATTTTTTTTCATACTGTTTTCTTCGATTTTACTAGCTAATCATATTTTGTTTGAATTTGGAATAAAATTGTTTAACATTTCTTGATTAGTTTAAATTATGAAAAAAGACGTAGCTAATAAACTTGATATATATAAACTTAAAACACCAGAAGAATTATTGAAATATTATCAAAACTGGACAAATAACAATAAATACAACAAAGATATGGTGGATTGGAATTATACAGCACCACAAGAAACGGTATCTGTTTTAAAAAAATACGCACTTAGCAAAAATTTGAAGATATTAGATGCTGGTTGTGGCACCGGACTTGTTGGTATTGAACTTAAAAAATATGGTTATTTGAATATTGATGGAGTAGATTTTTCCCAAAGCATGCTGGATCTTGTGCCCCAAGATATTTATAAAAAAATTGAAAAAATTGATTTAAATAAACCTCTTAAATTTAAAGATAGTATGTATGATGTATTAATGTGCGTTGGTACATTTACTTATGGACATGTAAAACCAAAAGCTTTAGATGAACTAATTAGAATTATCAAAGATAAAGGATTAATTTGTTTTACTATAAATGAAGGAATATATGAAGAATATGGTTTTGATAATAAAATAAAAGAGTTATCAGATAAAAAGTCTTGGAATGTAAAAGAATTCTTTAAATCAAATTATATAACAACTAAGGATGTGGAAGCTTGGTTATGTCTAGCAGAAGTAATAAAATAATCAGCTGTCTTTGCGGAGGGATTCAATTAAAAACAAAAGGACTTCTTCGTCATGTTTCAAACTGCCATTGTAACCAATGCATGAAAACACATGGTAACTACGCTGCTTACACAGCTTCTCTAGATAAAGATATTAAGTTTATAAAGAAGAGAACATTAAAATGGTTTCGGTCATCAAAAAAAGCTAAACGGGGTTTTTGTAAAAAATGTGGAGCTAGTATGTTTTTTAAATCTTTAGATAGCGATATTATTAACATCGCGGCAGGTATGTTTAATAATCCAACAAAACTAAAAACAAAAATGAATATTTTTGTAAAGGGAAAGCTAGATTATTACAAACTTGATAACCGTTTACCTAAATTTAAACGTTATTCAAAATAATTAAAATTAAAAAACTATTTTAACAATTTTCGATACGTAATTATTATAGCAAACACCACTATTAAAGCAGCTATGCCTGAGTCACCTAAAACTTTTAATAAAGTAACTAAGTTGATGGTTACTTGTGAACCAAAAAAAGCAACGTCAGGTCCAAATAATATTTCAGCAAAAACAGAAACTCCTAATAAAAGGACGCCTAGTTCAATAAATTGTCTTAAGTAGTATTTAATTGTTCCAATCCAAGCTTTCATAAAACTCCTTTTGTTACTTACACTCATTACCCCGGCCCACACTCTTTAAGGCCGGGGTAATTTCAGGTTTTTAAACGTTAGAACTAATTATTAAGAGGGAAATTCTAACTAAAATTAAATTAACTATTTATAAAAACCTAAAATAATAATTGCTGCTATTAAGCCGACTATTCCTGCATCACCTAGTGATTGGACTAGTCCAACTATGTTGTCAGCTATTCCGCTTACGAATGGAACATTTCCACCTAAAAGCGAAACTACGATACCCAACCCAAGTAGCGATATTACTACCCCAGTAAGGCTCTTTATTGTTCCTGAGAAACCTGCAAGCATTTTCATACTTAACACCTCCCTTAAATAACCTGTTTAAACAAGTGCCACCGAATCACAATCGATAGCGTATAATCGCTTTTACCATACTATATATAGATAGCTAGATTATAATGGTGGCCGATAAAGTCAGAAAAATGGCCATTTTATTTACTTTTTTCCACATTTTCATTGTAAAAAAAAATAAGGATAAATAGATGGGTATATATTGATACTCTATATATGTACGCAAGAGTGTATAAGATCCTAAATTTTAAAAAGAATGAATCTTACCTACGCATATATATTTTTGGTTTTGGCAATTGCTTTTGAAGTATTAGCCACTAGTTTTTTAAAGGACACTAATGGGTTTACTAATCTTTATCCTTCATTGATAGTTATAACAGCTTTGTGCGTTTGCCTTTACCTTATGTCACATACAATGAAGTTTATTCCAGTAGGAATAGTTTATGCCAGTTGGGCGGGGTTGGGCATTGTAGCTATAACAATTGTTGCAGTTATAAAATATAAGCAAATACCTAATATACCAACTATTATTGGTCTTGTTCTCATAGTTCTGGGAGTTGCTATTGTTCATTTAATGAATGATATCGATGTTAAATAAATAAAAAAATATTATGTCTATATGGGGAAGTTTACTTGGAGGGATTGTAGGTTTTTCTTTTGGGGGACCTATAGGAGCTTTAATTGGCTCAATGATTGGAGGTAGAATTTCTTCATCTAGACGAAGTACTTTTCGACAAGGATTTGCTCAGCAACAGCAAATTTTTGCGATTTCATTGATTATACTTACAGCAAAACTATCTAAGGTGGATGGGCATGTTTCTAAAGAAGAATTGATTGCTGTTAAAGAGAAATTAAAAATTCCCGAACATGAACTAGATCAAGTAGGAAAAATTTTTAACAAAGCCAAGGAAGATAGTTTAGGATATGAGCCTTACGCTCAACAAATAGCACAAATATATGGAAAGAATTCTCCTGTGCTTGATGAGGTTATAAATATTTTATTTTATATTGCGGAAGCTGACGGCAAGGTATCAGATTCAGAAACTAATTATATAAAAAATGTTTCCAATATTTTTGGCCTTAATACAAATCAGTATGAAAGTATTCGAGAATCGAGAGCGGGGTCACACAAGCAAAATCCCTATATTATTTTAGGTTGTGATCCTAATGATGATTTACAAAGTATTAGAAAAAAATATCTTAAACTCTCAAAAGAACACCATCCGGACGCATTAATAAGCAAAGGATTACCAAAAGAATTAGTAGCCGAAAGTGAAAAAAAATTGGCAGCTATTAACTCTGCTTATGACAAAATAGAAAAAATAAAGACTTAAAATATGCAGCAAATATTCCACGAAATAAAAATTAAAACCAAAGGACAAGGTTTATATGATTTTACTAAACAAACACTTAGTTGGCTAAAAGAGCAAAAAATTAATAACGGAATATTAAATATTAATATTTTACATACTAGCGCATCTTTAGTTGTTCAAGAAAATGCGGATCCTGATGTATTAAGTGATTTAAAAAATTTCTTTGATAAATTAGCACCAATGGATAATAAGCTTTATAGACATACAACCGAAGGTAAAGATGATATGCCAGCACATATAAAATCAGCGCTAACGAATAATCAGCTAACATTAAGTCTCAAAAATAAGCAACTAACACTTGGCACATGGCAGGGATTATATTTATTTGAGCATCGATTAGAAGCACATACAAGAATATTATCACACCACTTGATTGGAGATTAATTAATATATAAAACAATAAAAATGTATAGCAAATTTGGTCAATTTATAGATGGAAAATGGCAACCTTCTGCGAACAAAGAAACGTATGATGTTATTAATCCTGCAACGGAAGAAATAATTGGAAAGGCATCTAAAGCATCTCCGGCAGATGTTGATAGAGCTTTATTATCGGCAAAAAAGGGATTTGAAATTTGGAAAAAAGTAAAACCATGGGAGAGATCAAAAATAATTAGAAAAGTGGCTGATGAAATTAGAAAAAGAAGTAAAGTATTCGCTAAATGGATGACGTTAGAAACAGGAAAAACTCTAGCTGAAGGTGAAGCCGAAACTGTTGCTGCGGCAGATATTTTTGAATGGAATGCCGAGGAGAGCAAAAGAATTTATGGCCAATCATTACAAAGCAGATTCGACAATACAAAAATTCAAATTATTTACCAGCCCGTGGGCGTAGTAGCGGCATTATCGCCGTGGAACTTCCCTTTAGTTTTGGCTGCAAGAAAAGCTTCAGCTGCTCTTGCTGCGGGTTGTTCAGTAATTTGCAAACCTGATGTAATAACTCCAGGAACTGTTATGGAAATGGTAGATATTATTAAAAGTTGTGGAGTGCCTCCAGGAGCTGTAAATTTACTTTCTGGGGATCCAGCAGCAATAACAACTCAATTGCTTTCATCTGATATTGTTAAAAAAGTTTCAATTACAGGCTCTACAAGAGTTGGAAAAATTATTTTAAAACAAGCTGCAGATAAAGTGCAGAGAGTTACAATGGAGTTAAGTGGGCATGCACCTTTTATAGTTTTTGATGACGCAAATATTGATAAAGTTACAGATATGGCTATGGCATGCAAATATAGAAATAATGGACAAGTTTGTATTTCGCCAAGCAGATTTTATATACACGAAAGCAAAAAGGAAGAGTTTACCAAATCTTTTGTAGAGAAAACAAAAAAATTAAGAATTGGAAACGGCCTAGATGAAGGCGTTCAATTAGGACCTTTAACAACAAAGAAAAGGTTAGATGAGGTAGAGCAACTTGTGGAAGAAACAAAAAAAGAAGGAGCAAAAGTTTTGTGTGGAGGTAAAAGACCAGCTGGTTTTAACAAAGGTTATTTTTATGAACCTACAATTTTTGATAATGTAAAAGATAATTTTAAAATAATGACAGTAGAACCGTTCGGTCCTCTATCACCAATAACTACATTTAAAAGTTTTGACGAAGTTATAGAAAGAGCAAACAATCATTCTGCTGGTTTAGCTGGATATGTCTGCACAAATTCTATGGATTTAGCTAACAAAACATCAGAGTCTTTAGAAACAGGAATGGTTGCCGTGAACACGCCTTTTTTATCTTCAGCGGAAACTCCTTTTGGGGGAATTAAACAAAGCGGGTACGGAAGAGAAGGTGGTTCGGTTGGAATAAAAGATTATTTAAATATAAAATATACTCATCTTGGTCTATCAGGTTAATTAATGCCAAAAGTTGCAATAGTAGACAAAATTCATTTTGACGGAATTAAACTTTTAGAAAAAAATCAGAAATTTCAATATGAAATTATTGAAGATTTATCAAAAAAAAATCTGATATCAAAATTACCTAATTTCGATGGAATTACTTTGAGACGAGGAAAGATTGATTCTGAAATATTAGAAAAATGCAAAAGTCTGAAAGTTATATCCAGACATGGAGTAGGATACGATAATGTGGATACAAAATTTTTAAAGAGAAATGATATAACGTTATTGGTTACGGCAACCACAGCCGCAGTGTCACCAGCCGAACATATTATGTTTATGATTTTAAATATTTCTAAAGGTATCGACTTATACGATAAAGCTGTAAGAAATGGAAAATTTGAATCTATAATGCATATGAAAAATAATAATACTTTCGAATTATTAAATAAAAAAATCCTAATAATTGGTTTTGGAAGAATTGGAAGAAAATTAATCAAGAGATGTTTAGGTTTTGAAATGAAAGTATATGCCTATGACCCGTTTGTTGACCAAAAGATCATCGAATCTTTTGGAGGAATTAAAGTTGACAATCTAAACGAAGGTCTAAAAGAAGCAGATATACTATCTTTAAGTGTTCCACTCACTGAAAAGACTTACAATATGATAAATATGGAAAAAATAAAAATTATGAAAAAAAATGCAATTATTATAAATACCTCAAGAGGCGGTATTGTTAATGAAAAAGATTTAAATGAAGCCCTGAACATAGGTTTACTATACGGTGCGGGTATTGATGTTTTTGAAAAAGAACCTCCAGATAAAGATAATCCTTTATTAACAAATAAAAGAGTAGTTCTAAGCCCACATGCTGCAACTTTTACTAAAGAGGGCCTTTCTAAAATGAGTATTCAAACAGTCCAAAATTTAATCGATTTTTTTGACAATAAGTTAGAAAAATCAATGATTGTAAAACTATAATTTAACAATCTAAGGTATTTATTTTTTCCCAATCAGTTATCAGTTCTTTTTTTGAAAAAGTTTCTTTGGAATTGAAATCTTTCAATTCTTGCTGTTTTAATTTCAAGTAACTTGTAATATTTTTTTCTCCAAAAGCCGACAATAAAACTTCATTGTTACTTAAATATTCAAGTGCAGTTTCTAAATCCGCAGGAAGTTTTTTGATATTTGGATAATTGTCACCATCAGTATACATATTTACAAATAACGGTTGTCCTGGGTCGCGTTTTTTTTCCATACCGTCAATTCCAGCAGCAATTATTCCAGCTTGAAGGAGATAGGGATTAGCGGAACCATCCATTAATCGTAATTCAAATCTTCCTGGATCCGGTATTCTGATCATATGAGTTCTGTTATTTCCTGTGAAGGATATTTTACTTGGAGACCAAGTTGCACCTGAAGTGGTAACTGGCGCATCAATTCTTCGATAACTATTAATTGAAGGATTAAAAAACGAACTTAAAGCTTCCGCGGAATTTAATATTCCGGCCAAAAAATTATAAGCTAATCTTGTAAGTCCTAATTTATCTCCTTTATCTAGAAACAAATTTTTATTTCCTCTCCAAAGGGATACATGGGCGTGGCATCCATTTCCTGTTAAGTTTTCAAAAGGTTTTGGCATAAAAGTAGCTCTCAGACCATGCTTTTCAGCAATAGTTTTAACCATAAATTTGAAAAATACATGTCGATCTGCCGTATTAAGAGTATCAGAATAATTCCAATTCATTTCAAACTGGCCATTAGCATCTTCATGGTCATTTTGATATGGTTCCCAATTTAGAGCAATCATTGAATTACAAATTTCTTTTATTAAATCATACTGACGCATAAGAGCGGATTGATCATAACAAGGCTTAGACTGTGTATCTCTACTATCTGCTATGGAGGTTCCCTCAGGATTAATTAAAAAATATTCGCACTCAACACCTGACTTTAAGATCATATTGTCGACTGCTAAACGTTTAATTTGTTTTTTCAACATAACTCTTGGAGAAGCTTCAACAGGTTAAACTATCAGGATCTGGAATAGCAAACATGTCGGCATCGGCTGGAGTCATATCTAACCAGGTAGCAAAACCGGCAAAACCTGCTCCATTTTTTTGCATTTCTTTGATAGCTTCTGTTGGGACTAATTTTGATCTTAAAATTCCAAATAGATCAACAAAACTAATTAGAAAGTATTTTATTTTTTTTTGTTTTGCTATTTTTGATAAATCTTTTGCCATGAAATTAATTATTTACAAAATCAGATCTTTGTAAAGTATTAATAAAACAAGAAAAATAATAATTAAAGCCAAGTAAATACCATATTTAGCTTTGGGAAAGGCCAATCTACTCATTCGACGTGGTATTTCAGGTTTTTTTTGATCTTTATCATTCATTAAATTACTTAAGTTCAAGTTAAAAAAAAGGGCGCCAAAAAAATAAGCGCCCTAATTTTTTTTAGTATTTTAAATTACCACTCGGCAATGTTTCTTTTATAGTCGTTTGCTCCGTGTTTTTTCCTAGCTAACTGATTGTGTTCTTCAGATTCACCAGTAGCAGTACCAACTGTCCATGCTAGCCAAAAAATGACAGCAATTGTTAGCCAAAGCCATTCGGATCCAACGTAAGGATAGATTTGACCTGCCACTTCGTCAGCTGTCAAATGCTCAACCCAATTTGTTACTGTAGCCATATAGGTTTCCTCCCTTATCTATTTGATGAAGCAACTGCTTTTTCATCTTTACTAGCTGCCTCCATTATATTGTAGTCTAGACCAGCTAATTCTACTTCACGAGGTATACGTAATTTACCTGCGCCTTGAAGTATTTTAGCAATTATCCAACCAGGCAAAAAGCCAAGAACTCCGAACATAATAACTGCACCAATAATCATTCCCATAGGATTAATTGCTGCATAACCATCATATCCTGAAGATGGGTAGCCCCATAGAACAAAACCGCAAATTACAAGTCCGACAACTCCAGCGTAACCATGCACGGCAACTGCGCCAACTGCATCGTCAATCTTAAATGTACGCTCAACCCAGTAATGCATTTTGTATGCAATTGCTGTACCAATACCTGCAATAACTAGTGATTGTAACGGATGATACAAGTCATTACCTGCTGAAGCAGCAATGATACCGGCTAGTCCTCCCGAGTAAGTCCAGAATGGATCTCCTTTTGAAATCCAGTATCCTGACAATAATCCTCCAGCTAAAGAAAGCAAGAAGTTCATTGTGATACCACTCAGTGTTGTTGGTGTTACATAAATGTTAGTAGCGGTAAAGTAAGTTACACCCTCCATACCGTACTCTGGTCCTAGATCAAATATTGGAATATTACACGCCGCATAAAATCCCCAGAAGCCTGTATAAATTAAAAACAGTCCTATACAAACCAGCCATGGGTTTCTCGGTCCAATATTTCTTGGTTCTCCACTAGATGAAAATTTTCCAATCCGTGGTCCTAAGACAGCAAGTATACCTAAAGCAAATCCACCACAAATTGCGTGAATTACACCTGATGCGTAAGCATCGTGATAGCCTAAAAGTTTGACCATCCAACCATCAAAATGCCATCCCCAAGCTGCATCAATCGACCAGAAAACAGATCCTATTGCTATCGCACAGATACCAAAAGCAAATGTTGTAATTCTTTCGATGACCGCTCCAGAGACGATTGAAGCTGCAGTCCAAGAAAATAGTAAGAACGCAGCCCAAAATACTCCCATAATATGGTCGCCTAGATTAATTGCCATTAAAGCATTAGTTGGATTGGCAAGTTCATTCGCGCCAAATCCACCACCCAAAATCAAACCAGTACTCTCAGTCATTATAGACGGAGCAATACCTGGTCCAGTTGGAAATGCCCAATAAATCCACCAACCAAAGAAAAACCAAGTTACTGTTACCAGAGGTATCAATAGTGTGTTTTTCATTAATGTGTGTTGATGGTGCTTATAACGGGATGCCCCAACTTCATACATACAGAATCCCACGTGAATTAAAAACATGAGTACTACTGTGATCCAGTAGTAAAATTCTGTAAATATGGTAGTTAATGCGCTTAATTCATTATCCATATTTTACCTCCCTTAATAAAATTGTTGAATATTCTATTAAGTGCAACAAGCAGTACAACACTGTAGAATCGTTATATAGTAGGCTTTATTACTTTTTTAACAACCTAGGATTGTAGGTTTTAACCTTTTTTATATGCCTTTTTTAGATCGACTAAAGGATGTTTAGGTGACATTTGGAATTTAATTAATAG
>LUMJ01000776.1_pt1 | contig 18935 bp, 39 predicted proteins | sample 729631 | NCBI WGS metagenome assembly LUMJ01 (sample SAMN03860266, study PRJNA289734) | marine metagenome | biome: seawater column; feature: ocean; material: water; isolation source: Red Sea water column Station 22 - depth 500m | place: Saudi Arabia: Red Sea | collected 2011-10-15 | depth 500 m
GTTAAAATGATTATAGTTAGGTGGTCGAAGATGCTTTGTAAAAACAAACTCAAGGGCCACCGAAGCTAAGAAAGTTGATATGATAGAAGAAGATAATAAGAAAATATTAAAATTTAATGCAGAAGGCATTCATCCAGCAGATATGTGGGCAGAAGCCAAAAAGGCTTGTCTAAAAACGGTTGATGAATATGTAGCCAAATACGGCGAACCATTATATTGTGGATTCGCTAATGTTTCAATCAGACCAGCAAGAGGCAGATTTGTTAAATTCCTAAAAGAAATGGGAATTGGTTCTCTTGGATATGGAGGCGGTTGGAGAATTTCATATTATGATATGATGCCAAAAGGGCACAGATATGGACATACTCAATCAATGGACATCAAAGAAGAAGGCTGTAATGCTTTCGCAGATGCCTTAGAAAAATATGGGATTGAAGCCTATATGGAAAGTAGAGCAGACTAATGGTAGATAAAAGTATATTGAATGCTCAAGAGCAAGAAGAGTTATTTAGATTAGGCGAAGATATTCAAAAGGATTTGTCTTGTGATGCGAACGGTACAGGATTACCTTGTAGAACAGATAGACTTGAAGCCGTTTCAAATATGAAAAGATATTTAGAAATTCACAATTATGAAGTTAGTGAAAAAAAGGTTAAAACATTAGGACCGGAAGATCAAGAAGGAGCATAATGAAAAAGAAATTAATTCATTTAACGGTTATATATTTTATTATCTATTTTTGGATATCAGCTTTGGCTTATGCTGATGGATATACAAGATGGACAAGATATTTAGAAAATAACAAGACGACAATTGATAAGGCGACTATAATAAGTTATACCTTAGCAATTAAATCTTCAATTGGATATAACGGATTTCCAATATTGGCGACGAACTTATGTTTAGAAGCCGATGTTCAAAATTTTAGTAAGGTTAGAATTTATGGCGAGAATTTGTATTATGAAATTGCCTGCCAAACAGAAAAATCAAAATGGAGCAAGATATAATGAATAACGAAGAATTATTATGTGAAAAAGAGTATCAACCTTTCAAAGTTTTTATTTACACTCAACCAGAAGATATTGATATAGCAGAAATGTTTGATGAAAAAGAAGATGAGATTGATAAGATGAGAGAAGATATCAACAAAGGAAATAAGATTTGGGTAATGGCAAGAGCCGTTGCTTATTGTAAAGGTGTTGAGTTAGGTGGAGCATCAATAGGTGGACTACATTATGATTCATATGAAGATTTAAAGAAAGATATTTTAAATGATGAACATAGTATTATTCACGAAGCCTTAAAAGAAGCAAGGGGAAGTCTTAGCACTCTTAAAGGAGTCAAAGCACCACCAAGAGAACAATTGACTTCACAATTTATGGAAGGACAGGTATGGGAGTAAGACAAGCGACTGACAAGATTTTAGAGATGGTTGAGGAAGGTATCTTAGATAAAGATATGGTTATAATGGCTTGCCTAAAATATATGTCAGAAGATGATGTGGCAGATATGGCACATTGTAATGAATTTTTTTTAAATGAAGAAGATGAAGACGAAAATGGTATGTCGTTAGGTAAAGGGAGATTGTGGTAAGAAGAATAGCAAAAAATAATATGAGTACACGAGCAATGATAGGGTATCTTAATAAAGATACAGATAGAGTGACAGGAATTTACAGCCATTGGGATGGTTATCCAACAGGCGTAGGATTGAACCTATTAAAATTTTATGGCAATCCTCAAAGAGTATTACATTTAATTGATGCCGGAGATGTTAGTGCCATTGATTGGGACACAGGTCAGCCACTTCATTATGCTTTCAGAAGCACTTGGGTCAGATGGAATCCAATTGATAAGAAATTTGATAATGAATGGGACAGAGGCGGATTAGATGAGAAATGGGAAGATGTGAAGCCTAGATTATATAAAGATATGAATCAATATTTAGATGAATCATTAAGTGGAAAGTCTATGATTGCTTATGCTTATCTTTTTGATACTTCATTAAACCCAAGATGGAGATGTTTCAAATCTATATATGGTGAAGACAAGATAGTAGAAGTGAGTATGGATAGAAAACTTTTAGAAAAAGGTAGAAAGTCTAAAAAACATCCAGACGATAAAATTATTGGTGAAATTAAAATAAGGAAGGTGGCGTAATGGCGAATATGAAATGTCTACAATGCGGAACAGATATTCTAAGTTCAACAGATCACTCAACAGATGAACCTTATATGTTTGTCTGTAATGATTGCCGAGATGAAATAGGTAATGGCGGAGGGTATGACCCAAATGGATTGCCTAAAGACTTTACGGATAGATATCATGACTGATGTTAGAGAAGCAACGAATAAGATTTTAGATATGGTTGATGAAGGTATCTTAGATAAAGATATGGTTATAATGGCTTGCCTAAAATATATGTCAGAAGATGATGTGGCAGATATGGCACATTGTAATGAATTCTTTTTAAATGAAGAAGATGAATCAGAATTTACAGATGATGATGGCAATCCTATTAGTGAAGAAGAACAGGAGAGAGCGAACCATATTGCTAAATCACAAGACAGGGGGGAGATGTAATGGATAAAGGTAAACCAGAACCAGGTAAAGAATATGCTTTAACAGGCAAGACAGGCGACAAATGTATTGCGAATGGAAATACTTGGGCAGAATCAGAAGTAAAAGAAAACGATGTCTTAGGAGCCGGGACTAGACAGACTGAAAAAAACAAAACAGGCTCCAAAAGACCATTACCTTTTGAATGTATAATTCTAAAAGGAAAAGAAGAAATTCAAAATCCTTATTCAGGAGAAAAGGTTTGGTTAGAACCAGATGCGGTTGCTGTCTATGATTGTATTAAAGGTGCAGAAATGTTAGCCGACCCAAATAATGGCGATGACCCTAAATGGGAAACCGTTAGGAAAGGTTTGGATTGGTTTAGAAAGCATTTTCCTAAAGAATATATGGTTTTATTAGATTAAAAGTCTGAAAACCACAAGATATAGTCAATTTTTTTAAGATCAACACAAGATATAGTGGTTCTAAGCGGTTGACCGTACAGGTACCTATGTTATTATTATTATAACAATGAAAGGTGATATGATTATACAAGAAGCAATATCAAAATATCTAGATGCGATAAGAGAAGATTATCGTAGATGGACTTATCCAAAAACAAATGGAAAGCCTACAGAACATTATAAAGATGATTCTGTTAAGCATAATATGACGGACGAATTCTGTAAAGGATTAGAAGTCAAATTATTGAGAAAATGGTACAAGGTTATCACTAATGATGATCGTGGACATCGTTCAGTTCATTCTTTTATAATGAAAGAAGATATGATAGATACCAAAGGTAAGAGTTGGAAAAAGGGAGACATCCTTAAAGCAAGTGGATGGAATGCACCGGCACTTAATAAGCCAAGAGGAAATATTTTTGGTGATTATAAAGTTGCCTGGACAGGAGCACTTTATTTGACTAACCCAGATGGTTGGAGAAAAAGATAAATGGTTGTTGGAACTCTAGAAACCGTAATGCAGACAGCGAGAGCAGTTATGGCCTCGCTGGCATTATCATATGAAGTTGAAACAGGTACTCCACAGAATTTAGATGAAGTTTATTGTATGGCTCAAAATGTTTATTTTGAAGCAAGGCACGAGTCAATGGTAGGTAAGATTGCCGTTGCTCATGTAGTAATGAATAGAATTGAAGATAAAAAATGGCCTAACACGGTTTGTGGAGTTGTTAAAGAAGGACCGGTTAGAGAGAGTTGGAAAACTAAAAAAGATCCAACCCTTGCTAAAGAAGATAGAAAATATTATCCACGAAGAGACAGATGTCAATTCAGTTGGTATTGTGATGGCAAGGCAGATATGCTTTGGGTGACTTATAAAGACGGAACGGTTATAGAACAGAATATGACGGCTTGGAGAGATAGTATTCATGTCGCTCTTTTCGTAATAAATGACAAGTGGTCAATGGACCCAACAGACGGAGCCACTTTTTATTATAACCCAAATATTGCCAATCCAAGTTGGGCAGGAAAATATAGAGAGACAGCAATTTTTGGAAACCACAGGTTTATGATATGCGATTAAAAACATTTTTGAAAGGGTTTATATTATTTCTTTTATTTTATATGGTGACTTATTGTACGATCACCAAACTAGATAGAGCTAATGCAGATGAGCCAACGATAACGATTCCTTATACTGAAGAGCAGATGTGTAAGGCATTTTTAAGAGCTGAAATATGTGATATGACACGAGTTGAACAAGAACAATATTTTTTAGAAATGTTTAAAGGAATGTTAGATAGAGAATTTAAAAGAGAACAAGAAATAGAGTCAATGGATATATGTTTTAAAGAAACAGAAGAAGGAAAACTTATACCTTGCAAGGGAATGGATATATGAAAAATAATTTTGGTATAAAAGATATTAAAAAAGTTGAAGAGGCAAAAAATAAAGATGAAGCAATCAAGATGGTAAGAGATATCTTATTCAATTCATCAAGCGGTATTAGTAAAAGGCCAATTCATCCAGCAAGAATAACCTATTTGACAAATAGGTTAATGGAACAAAAAGACAAGAACGGGGTTTTAGCAATTTTATATAATATGTATCTAAGTGGAGAAGATTTAGGTGTTAGAAATAGTTGGTATCAAACTACCATACCAGGATTTAAAAGATAATGATGAAACCTTGGAAAATTATACAAGAATTAGAAGCAGACAATAGTCGTCTTAAAAAAGAAGCTATTATCAAGCGAGAGAGCGACGCAGACAACCAAAGATTCTTTGATGGGGTATGTATGGCACTAGATGGATTTAGAACATTTGGAGTACAGAAGGTACCAGTTTCTAAGAAAGATGGAGCAGGATTAGAAGAAGCAAGGTTCCTAGATACTATAAAGAAATTAGAAGACAGAACTCTTACAGGAAATGAAATGAGAGATACCATAGAAGATTTATGTAATAGATCTAAAATGGAAGAGTGGAACGATTGGTATAGAAGAATTTTAATTAAAGATTTAAGATGTGGAGTCACACATAAGACAATCAATAAGCACTCTAAATATAAGGTGCCTGTGTTTGAATGTATGTTGGCGACTGATAGTGTTAAGCACGAAAAGAAAATGGTTGGCAATGTAATTGTAGAACCTAAACTAGATGGCGTTAGAGTGGTAGTCATATGTGATGTAGATAAAGACGAAGTGAAATTATTCAGTAGGAACGGTAAAGAATTATCTAACTTTCCTACAATCAATAAAACTTTTGATAGTATGTTAGATCAAATGTCAGAGAGTATGGTATTTGATGGCGAAGTAATGAGTGATGATTTCCAAACTCTTATGAGAGAGATACACAGAAAGTCAGGAGCAAAGACTAAAGATGCCAAACTTAATCTATTTGATTGTTTACCTTTAGTAGAATTTAAGAACGGTGGTAGCAATTCAGTCAATGATGGTATCCTAAAAAGAAAAGAAATGTTAGAGAGTTTCAAGTATGGATCAAATGTTAATTTGGTTGAGTATGTGAAAATGAATTTAAGTGACGATGATGGACAAAAGATGTTCGCAGATTATAACAAATTATGTATAGACAAAGGCTTTGAAGGTATAATGGTTAAGCCAGTTAATGGAATTTATGAATGTAAAAGATCTACATTATGGTTAAAGGTTAAACCTTTTATAGAAGTATCTTTAACGGTTAAAGCGACAGAAGAAGGTACAGGTCGTAATGTAGGCAAGTTAGGAGCCTTAATTGTTGAAGGTAAAGATAGTGGCAAGTTTATTAAAACGAATGTAGGGTCTGGATTAAGCGATAGTGATAGAGAAAAATATTGGAAAGCAAAAGACAAGCTGATAGGCCAAATTGTAGAAGTTAGAGCAGATGCAATAACACAGAATCAAAATGCTAAAGATGAATGGAGTCTTAGATTTCCTAGGTTCCTTAGATTTAGAGGTTTTGAAATAGGAGAGAAAATATAATGAAACCAAAAAAGAAAAATAAGAAAACAATAAAGGTAAAGAAGAGAAAGAAAAAGCCAGTTGTTGGTTATTATTTTGATGGTAAGAAGACTCATACTTTGTATGAAGATCATTGGAGCACGAAATAATGGTTCAAGCCGAATACGATATAAGCGAAGCAGAATTTAATAAAAGACATAAGAAGGCTTTAAAAGATGCTGAACCATTAGGTAAGAAGAAAAGAAAAAAGAGAAAGAAAAAAGAACATGACTGGTTTAAAGGATTAGGGTCTTCAAATAGAAGTCATTTAAGACTTGGAGGAAAAGATTAATGAGACCTAAATGGTTAGTTAAAATGTCAGCGATAATCATTATTGCTTTGGCAATAATATTTTTGGCATATGATAAATTAGGTGTTTTTAAAATGGCATCCGCTGAAGAGAAGGTTGTAGAAAAGAAAGAAGAACCTACATTAAAAGGATTTGGCGAAAAGTTTTTTGAAGTATTAGATCAAGAAGTAGAAAACACTAAAGAATTTCAAAAAGATAATTGGTTAAAGGTTAAAGATCAATTTAAAAAGTTATTTGGAATTGAAGATAAAGAATGGAATGAAGTAGATGAGGAAATGGAGAAAAAAGAATAATGGATATTTGGGTTAGTGATAAGATAGAAAATAATTTAAGAAAAGAAGGTTGGACTATTCCTAAAAGACCTTTAGAAGGACCAATATATTTTAAAGGTGAAAAAGTAGGATTCAGCGATAACTTTCTAGGATTAAGAGTAGAAGATGACAAGACTGAAGCAATTACTTTTCTTGTAGACAATGAAGAGAGATTAAAATTATGTCTATGGAATATACCAAAGAAAGAAAGGATGTGGTAATGGCTGATATGTTTAAAAAAGATAAGAAGTTAAATGATTTATATCAAAAGATGTATAGAGACTTGAATAAGTTATGTGAAAAGAATGACCCATTAATGGTAGCAGGTATTATGATGGCTCAAGCGATTAAGATTTATAAAACGGCACTACCCAGAAGAACACGATTATGATGGCGAATGGTTTTGTCAGGCGTGTGAGTTCGGACCTATGAAAGAGTCTATGACTAAATGTGATAGATGCGGTGAGAAAAAAGATACCAAATATGCAGAAGACGAATATGATGCAGATGGATATCCAATAGAAAAGAATGAACCAGAGGAAATTTATTAGTGATGTACGATAAGAGAATGAAAGAGTGGCTAAAAAGACAAGAAGGCTATCGTAAATGGCGTGAAGCAGGACATGGAGAAAAGGTAATTCATAATCCGGATAATCTAGAAGGAGATAGATTAGAATGGAGAAAAAAGTATGGCATTCAGAAGAATGAAGAAGTTCAAAAGAAATATGATGAATTATCCAAACCTACAGAGTCAGAAAGATTACAAGACGAATTAGAACCTATAATTCATCCAGCTATGGCGCCTAAAAGAACTACGCCAAGAACATTAGAAGAAGAGAAAGAAGAATGGGACTTCTGTATGGACCAAGCTGATCATGATACAATGATAAGAAGAGAGATGGCAAGAATTAGAAAAGAATGGAAAGCAAAAGGATGGAAAGAAGAAGGCGTCACAGATACTCACAAGGTAGTTTATGAAGCAGAAAAAAGAGTAAAGCTGATGGCAAAGAAAGACATCAACAAATATAAATCAGATTCACATGAAATAGTAGGAGGAGAAGATGAATAGAATATTTTGGATAATCAAAGAAATGTATAAAGACCTTATTAAGAATTATAAATGGGTTCTTAAAGGAGCAGGATTGATGATGGCAATAATAGCCATTATGAAAGTCTTAATATTTTTTGATATGAGTGATATATTTTTACCTTTGATGTTAATCATTATGCCAATTGCGATGTTAGGTTATTGGTATTCAAGGGAATATGATATTGAACAGAAGAAGATTATAGACAAATTAAAGGAGACAAAGTAATGACGATCAAGTTAATGTCACAGGCAACCAAAGATCAAATAGCTGATCTAGAACGACAGAAGATAATGTTAGAAGAAGAGCTAGAATTATGCAATTCTCCAGCAGAAATGGTGGTAATTGACGAGAAATTGTATGAAATTAAGGATACTTTGGCGAAATTAACCGCATAAATGCTAGGTTTTTAGTAGGTTGACGCTATTACCATCTATGTTATACTTAAGAATAAGGAGAAGTTGATATGAAAAAACAAATAGAAAAACAAATACTCATTTTCACAGAAGCCCTAGGCTATGTAGAAGATGCTCACATTGACCACGGTACGGTCTATGCTAATTTCAAGAACAAAGAAGATGCTATGTTAAAGAATGGAAACTTTGGAAAGCAAATGGAAAAGATGTTTATGCTTTCGACATTATGGATGACAATTATCTTCCACACGATGTTGATGTAGCAATTAATCTAGAAAACGAAAGGGCGATAGGAAAATAATGCCAAGAGCTTATACATTAAACAGATTAGAAACACATTTAAAAGAACACGATTGGACATATGAAATGAGCGATGACCATAGAGTTTGGACAGGTGGCACAGCTCATAGAAAACAGATGAAGAATCAGATTGAAAGTTTATACGGAATGGGACTAGGTAAGAAGGTAGAAGTTTTATTCTACAAGTATTACCCAGTCGAAGGTTGCCACGAAGTTAAAGGCTACGGAATTAAGAAAACTTGGCAAGAACATTTAGATAGAATGGCTTTAGAAGGAATCCAAGTTAAGAAAGCGGTATTACAATAATGTGGAAAATTAATGCACTCTGTATCACATTTATTATCATGTTAATGGTATTGAATCATTATGTTAATGTATGGGGGCAGTTATAATGAGTTGGAATTTAGCGATAATCAATTTAGGTTTTATTCTTTTTGTTTATTGTTTTTTAGTTGTTGTAGGAATATTTTAATGGAAGATAAAATGGACAAGATGAGTAAAGCACAGGAGAAAGAAGCCTTAGGTATGAAAAATGCACCAGGAGTGATGCATCATAAGACAAAGATGAGAACATTTAGAGTGACATCATATGAGACTTGTCATTTTGAACAGATTGTAAAGGTTCCAGAAGTTTATACTGATGGAGAATATGATCAAGGAGAGACTGAAGGTAAAGCAATTGAAAAAGCAGGAGAGATTGGAGATTGGGGAAATGCTGAATATGGAGAAGTTCAAGATCAAGAAGCACAGGAAATAAATGATTAGAATAATTGAATTTGGAAAATCATTTTTAGATGCTATGGTGTTTGGCGGTATCTTTGTAGGCGGAACATTAGGTTTCTTAACTTTGATCGGATTTATACAATGGACAATATAATATGAATATAAAATATAGCCACGGTGAACATATGGCTCAATTGGGTAAGGTGACTGGCTTATTAGAAGCTCAAACCAAACTTCAAGGACAAATTATTAAAGAGCAAAAGAAATTGAAAATATTAGAACAGAAACACTTAATAGAAAAGATTAAAGATGAAAAAGAAAAGAAATAGATTTGAAAGAAAACTAGATGAATATAATCATACAATGGAATTGGTTAGAACAATTCTTCCAGTTGTGATTATAGTTCTTCAAGTTGTGATATTGATAAAGGTATTATGAAGAAGACAGAACTAGCGATCAAAGTAGGTTTAATAGGAATATCAATTTGGTATGTCCTTTGGACGACAGGAACCATTGATATAATGATGGGAATCAAACCATACTAGATTGACAGAATAGAAAGATATGTTAAAATTAATTATAAAGGAAAAAGGAGAAAAGTTGATATGAACAAACCAATAAACAAAGATAAAGCACATCCAGACATCGGTAAGCAGAAATTTAGAGTGAGAAATCACTATACTTGCTGGGTCGAATATGATGTGGTTGCTAATTCAAAAGAAGAGGCAGAAGATGCCGTTAGAGATCATGGCGGTCTAGAAAGAATTGAATGGGAAGAAGGCTATTATAAAGATGACCCAGTTGAAGTATATTGTTCAGACTGGAATCACGATAGTCAAGGCGATTCAGATTATGAAAAATATGGTAGAGAACCTAGAGTTCAAAAGATTGAAGAGTGTGTACCATATGAAGAACAAGATATAGACACTAACGAATGGATTGACAATTATGAAGATCCAGAGTGGACAAAAGATTCTTACCGTTGGGTAAAGAATGGCGATGAAGGTGAGCAATCGTCTAACACTAATAAGGTGGAGACAAAAGATGAAATACCTTTCTAACACGATAAAGATGACAATAGTAGTTGGAATCTTATTCTTAGGATTGGCAATACATTCTAAAGCAGAGCCCACTATCAATCAGATTAAAAATTTACCTGGTAAAGTAGTTGGCTTCGTTGAAAATGAAGTTGTCAAGACAAAAGAATTTCAGAAAGCGAACAAGGAAGAAATGTACTATCAAATCAAAGATACTAAAGAAGATTTGAGAGACTTTTTCGCTTCTATAAAAGGTTTCTTTATCAAGCAATAAAGAAAAATGATAGGCGGTACCTTAAATCATATCAACTACCCCGCCTATCATACTAAAGGAAATTAAATTATGGAAATATGGATGATAATTGTTTTAACTTTGTGGACAATAGGAATGGTGAGTGAATGATGGATGCTTTATTACTATTCGTGATGCCACCGGTTGTAGGATACGGAATTTATTTGATTATGAAAAATGATTTCTTTCAATTTATGGTTGAATATATTAAAAGAAAAATTAAAGAGGAGAAAAATAATGTTTAGAGATAGTTTTATTAGATATCTGTTAATAGCTTTTGGATTTATAGCTTTTATGGCTGTTGGTCTAAGTAAAGCAGAAATACCAACAAGTCTTAGTGAGTCAAGCGGTATGGATTATGACGGAGTCAATCCAGGCAATGATAAACAATGCCTATCATATAATGATTGTCCTGAGTGGGATGGTAATCCAGATACGAAAGTCTTTTATGACTTAATGAAAGGTGAAAACGGAACAGGAATAGTTGAAACAGATTTTAATTATAACCTGCACGTCTACCTTTGTTATATCAACAGAGATTTAGATAGTATTAATGGTGAAGGAGCATTTGAAAAGATAGCAATTCAATCAGCTAAAGATGAAATGATCCCTTGCCCTATAGGAAATTACCAGCCCATTTGGTTGACAAATACACAAAAGAGTCTATAATAAAGTTATGTCACAGGGAGGAAAATAATTGAAAAAATACATTAAAATTGAGCAAGGATCATACCGTGGACAAGATATGTCAGGTAGGATTTTTCCACTCTTAAAAGACTATCAAAAATTCGCAGTAGGTTCAGATGGCGGATTCGTCACAGTAGACGTTCGTGAGTTCGATGGCTTTTTAGGTAAGGATAAGGTACGAGTAAATGTGCCAGGTATCAGCAGTTTGACGATTGCTACAGAAGGTCAATTTATTCAGCACAAAGACGAGTTGAAACAAGATATTCCAAAGAAAGAAGAAAAAGAAGAAACAGATGAAGAAGCAATAGAACGAATTGCGAATAGGTTTGCTATCCTAGATGAGATGGCAGATGCAGTTGCGACAAGTAAAGTACGAGCAATGATTGTGAGCGGACCTCCAGGGATTGGTAAGAGTTATGGCGTTGAGAAGGCTTTAGAGAAGCAAAATATGTTCGTTGATATTGCAGGCGAAAAAAGAAAGTTTGAAATGGTTAAAGGTGCCATGTCAGCAATAGGGTTATATAAAAAGCTCTACGAGTTTAAAGACAAGGGTTGTGTTTGTTGTTTTGATGACTGTGATGCTATATTGTACGATGACCTAGCCCTTAATCTATTGAAAGCGGCCTTAGACACTACGCCTAAGAGATCATTACACTGGAACACAGAATCACGAACATTACAAGCTGAAGGAATGCCCAACCACTTTGAGTTTAGTGGCGGTGTGATATTCATTACGAACATCAAGTTTGACAATGTCAAGAGTAAGAAATTACAAGATCACCTAGCGGCATTACAAAGTAGATGTCACTATTTAGACCTTACGATTGATAGTATGAGAGATCGTATGTTAAGAATTAGACAAATATGCAGAGCAGGTATGCTTAAGAAATATGCTATGAAGCCTGCCCTAGAAGAAGAGCTTATTCAATTCATTTATGAGAATAAACACAAATTAAGAGAGATATCATTAAGAATGGTATTAAAGATAGCAGACTTATGGAAGATGGCTCCAGACAAGTGGAAGATCCTTGCTGAACAGACTTGCATGAAGCCTGAAAGAGAATTATACGATTTAAGAACAGGAGCGAAACTATGATAAGAACAGAAGTAGATGAAGTCAGAGATATCCTAAACAAATATCCAGAAGCCTATGCTAAGATCCTAGACGATGGCGACATATATGATAATGAAGAATTATATTCAGAATTATATGAGTACTTTTTAGAAGATATGCCCTATGGTACTCAAAAAGCCAGAGATGGAGATCCAGTTCAATGGATAACAGAACATCTAGATTATTTGGGATTACTGACACCAGTAGAACATGAATGACATCACATATCATATATTAATATGGCTAGGAGCAGGATTGGTAGTTATCCTAGCATATAATATATAGATTCAAACGACTTGTTGATCAATGACCTCCCTTGTTGATCATTAAGAGTGTGTTGGAGACGTTTAATTCATAAGAGTTTCGTAGAAACCAGAATTGGCCAACACACTTAAAAATTATCCACAACAAAAATCAAATTAAATACTTTTATGACAAGAATCTATCTTGCTGAACATGAATTAAAAGCGACAATAATAGACACACCAATTACCAAAAAATGGTTAGAGAGATTCCAACATCAAGAATTACCTTTGATTAGTAATTTTGACTTTTCAACTCGTGATAAATTGTTTGCCATATTAAAAGAATATGAATCACTTTGGTCTAAGTTTGGTTTATCTGAATTGATCATCAAAGATCCTACAGAGCTACTAGATCAATCTCGTCTTGCTGATATTCATACGGCAATAGTTCAAATACAAAAAAAATACAATAAAGGTCCTGGCATTACTTCAATTCTTAATAAAAGGACTAACAATGAATGGGATATAGCTCATGATTTATTACATAAACTAGAAGAGATTATTATCTCTGGCAATGCCAAATTTAATAAGACTCAACCTACAAGTGATCATGATACTGAAGCCAATTCAAAACATTGGCAATGGGAATCACAATTTACCGTAGACGAATGGTATGATAGTACGAGCTTTGGCACTACAAATCTTGAATTAAGACTTACTGAACTAGGTAGACATCCGTGGGAGTGTTATCGGTATTCACCCGACAGATGGGAGCAGGAAGGCAGTCTACTAGGTAATCTATTGCCAGCGATACAATTGAATATAAGAAATACAAAGCAATCACCAACAAAAGAATACGAACAATGGTGCAAAGAAAACTCTTTGCCTGTAATAGGTTCTCGTGTGCCATTTGCACGAATAGAAGACAATAACTTTCTTAAGGCTGTGGATAGTATTACAAAGGAGTCTACTTTAAGTATAAAATGATGAATCCATTGATAAAAAAACTTAATGAGAAGACACCATCAGCGAAATGGATAACAAACGAAAGTCATTTGCCTTATTTAGAGCTAGATCTAAATGTACCTACAGATAATATCCTTAATGAATGGCAACAGATCAAACACCTATCAAAACCACATAGAATTTATGATGGAGCAGAACACAAAGGATGGAATGGACTTACTCTTTATGGAGTAGATAAAAACATCACAGAAGACTCACAAGAACCTCACAGTTGGACAGATATTGCAGACCAATGTCCAGAAACTAAGAAATGGTGTATGGAATCATTTATAATCAATGAACAGACAGGAAGAATTCGCTTTATGGACTTGGCTCCTGGCGGATTTATAATGCCACATAAAGATAGAGAAGAATATCGCTTAGGTCCAATAAATGTTGCCATAACCAATCCAGAACAAGCAGAATTTAGAATGTTAAACCATGGACGAATACCATTTACACAAGGCAAGGCATTTATGCTTGATGTTGGCAATCAACATTGGTGCTATAATGAATCCAACGAACACAGGCTTCATATTATAGTCCATACAAGTGTGCCAGATAACTTAATAGAGAAATCATATGCGAACAGTCGTTATTGAAACTAAAAATGCACCCAAAGACCTTATAAGATTTACTGAGGTAAGATGTTTGTTTGATTATGAGAACAAATGGACAGGCTTTTTTGGCAATATTGTTTTTGAAGAGAATGCTGACAGCTATACAAATGATGCCTGGCGAATAAGGGCGGGACAATATATAACCAGCACCATTAGAAAACAGAATAAGCATTTAACTGAAATTGATTTAAGACAATCCACTGAGACAATAGACTATGATAATGATTTCTCATTTACAAAGCGAATGCCACATTATCGAGGTCGAAAGCAAGAATATATCTTTGAAAATTATATGGCTATGGTGCTCAAGAGTAGAAAACGAATGCTCTACTTGTCTAACAATGATTCAGCACCTGTACTACCCAAAAATTTTCAAGGAGAATGTTGGTTGCCTGCAAGTGGTACACGAGCCTATTGCACTTGGGCGTCAAATCCAAATATTCAGCCTATAATATATGATATTAATGCAGATCAATTAGAGTTTTCAAAGTGGCTTAATCAACAAGCAGAATATCCATCTGAAAAAGCAATGATGGCCTGCATAGACAGTAAGTTCAACAGATCAGCTATTGCAGAAGCATGGAAACCTCTATCCACACCAGGGAAATGGTCCAAATGGGCGACAGTAGATAAGCAATATGTTCTATGCGATATCCTAGACTCAAACCTGTCTAAAACTGTTTTCTTATCCAATATAACACGGTATTTGCCTTGCTATCATAGATGGGGTTTTAAATATATTCAAAGTTGGATACATCATAATTCACACTTAATAATTCACACTTAAAACCCTAATAGACATTGTAAGACACCTCCCCCTTTCCGGTAAAGAAGAGCCCCTAACAGAAAGACCCTAACGAATGCGCCGCGATTTTTTTCGCCCGAGCGACCTGTGGCCGGAGGCCCGGCGTACGATATTTTTTGAGGTAGGCTTCCTTTAGCCTATCCACCCTATAAGCTCTATTGTGTCCACCTAGCATTCTACGAATGCCCTAAGGTATCCAGCTTCGCTAGATCGCTCGCAGTTTCTTTTGAATCTTACGGTGTCTAGAGTACTGCCACAATATGCAATTATAAAGGAGGATATTATATTATGATAAACAGGACGAGCATAACGAACAATAGACCTATCGTGAAACACTTTGCACATATTGGCCGCCGGAGGCGGAATAGAATCCTAGATAGCTGACGATTAGGCAGTCTGTTATTGTGTTCATGCTCTCGTTCGGTGGTCATTGTGAGTATTTAATTGAGCGTGTCGTTATGCTGATTAAACACGAATCGTATTTTAACTATGCCGGCCATCCTTAAGAATTTTTATATGCTTTACCACCGTTCGCACCGTATTAATAATCCCTACGGTCCATACGGTATTCCAGGCTCATGACGGGAGCTAGACTCGAAACATGATAGCCTTATGCTAGGAGGTCGGTAAGGTTTGGTAAAGTTTGGTAACGCATGGTAGAGGTCTCGCAATCAGCTTCCGACCAAACCTAATTCACCAAGTGGTTTCGCAGGCTGAGCATAGGATATGGTAAGGCTTGGTAGAGATTGGTAAAGGTCTGGCCATGTATTTCTTTTGAATGTCGTTTGGCCTCCTCCGGAGGCCTGATGATGTTGATCATCACCAAGAGGTCTGACCATAGCACATAAAGAGTCGAATGTCAAGCCGGCGACTGACGAGCTTATTATCTATGCAGTTATTGAAGTAGGTCATGCAGTAGGCACATGGGTGCAAGGTACTGGGCACGGGCAAGGGTTGGTATACACAGTAGGAGCAGTAGACACCATATGGCACGGTGGTGTTGGTGGCATGACGGGGAGGTTCAAACTCAAATTCTTTTTAAGGTGGGGCTTCAGGCTAGTAAAATAAAAATGGAAAATTAAAATGGTAAAATGCAACGGATGGTGGAAGAATCACCACCTGGCCTATAAAATACCCCCATATTAAAAAAAATGCACAACTGTTAGTAAACCCTGTGTTACCAGATTCTAGGTTGCTATACTGCTTGTTTGTGCTATAATAACACAAAGGAGAAAACATATGAATAACCTTATTACATGGGTAAAAGCAAATTATACTGCTTCAGCTATAATCGCCATTCTAGTCATATTGCTTATAGTATTTTAAATGACTACTGATGTTGCTTTAGTCAAGCAATTGCTGGAAGAACTAAGAAAGTACCGTAATGATATGGTAGCCCGCAATTATCCATTTCAAGAGATGCATAATCTTATTGTTAAATGGGAGCAACATTTAGAAGAACTAGAAAGGCTACAACAACGTGATTAGCAGAATAGTAATGAACATCCTACTGTTCTGCTTTTCAGTGGGTTTTACATTTATAGCAGTATTTGTAGTAGTTCCCGTTGCTACTATAATTACTATCACTAGGGGGTGTTTCTCAATAATAAAAAAATTGCACAGCAAAATTTTTAAGGGCACATAACGGTCTGTTGGTGTAGTGGTTAACACAACCGCCTGTCACGCGGTAGATGATGGGTTCGAGTCCCATACAGACCGCCATTTGTAATAAATATATACATAATGGCAATTAAGACTTACAAAGTCGATGATAGCGGAAAAGGTCGTGGGATGGCCAAAGCCACTCACTTATACATTTCTAATACATCAACCAACAGAGATGCATTAACACTAGAAACCACAAACGATAGTGCGGCGTCAGGACCATTAATGTCTTTTGTACGACATAGTGCCAATCCTGCCAAATCAGATATACTAGGAAAAATACAATTTAAAGGACAAAATTCAGATGGTGCTACAATACGTTATGCCAGTATTGATACTACTATAAGAAAAACAACGTCTGGCGACGACGATTCTAAAATACAATTAACAGTAAGAAAAGGTGGTAGCCACAAACCAATTGTGGCAGTTTCAAACGAAGGTTGCTTATTACACGTTGACGCTCCATTAATATTACAAAATGCAGGCTATAAGAAAACATTTATATCAGGCAGTGCAACTGCTAAAAGACTAGTAAGTTTTCCAGATCAAGCTGGTACTGTGATGTTAAATGAATCAGGCAAAGTAATGGCAACAGATTTACCCACAAGTGACCCCTCAAATGCCGGCCAATTGTGGAACGATAGCGGCACCGTTAAAATCAGTGCTGGTTAAGTAACTAATTAATTACACATTAAAACCAATAAATACTCTTACTATGCGAGCACGAGAGTTTGAAAAGAAAATAACCACAGAATTTGCAGAACCTGAAACGGTATATCAACAGGATATAGGCGTAGGTACTCCCCAAGCGACTAATAGTGTTGGCACGAATGCAGACACTAATATTAAACCAGATCATGATAATGCTACAACAAATGCGGGTAAAGTAAAGACAGACGACCCATATACGCAAACAATGGTCAATCCACTACAACAAGAAATAGAAATGTTGAAAAAAGCCGCAGGCAAAGACACATCAAATATAGATCATATGTATCAATCATCTAATGAAAAAGGTCCGCATATCCCTTGGGACGAACCACTAGTTGCCCAACCAGAAACAATGGACGGCAATAAGCCAGGCCTCACAAAAGAATTAAAGAAAGATACTGAAGCTTCAGTTAATGCTATGAATACTGGGCAATGGAGCACAAAAGATTCAAAAACAAATTTAGGATCGGACACCGAAAAAAGAGTAACCGATGCTGAACAAATGAGAGTACACATAGACAAAATAGCAAACGACGAAAGACAAAAACAAATACAAGCATCCGCAGGAGCGTCGGAGCTCAGCACAAAAGCAGGCATTCCTAGTTCCTACGGAAAATAGGAGCCTAAATGGCATTTAGAAAAATAGTAGGATCATATAAAGATTATACCCTATCTTCTCATATAATTGAAGCAGGCTATCTTGCTGTGGACACAGTATCAGGTGACTTAAGAATAGGGGATGGCTCTACTCCTGGTGGTACATTGTTAGCATCTGGTAGTGTTAGTCAAGCAGGTGCAATTACATTTTATGGTACAAAATTAACATCTCCATCTAATGGACCCATAGAACTTGTTCCGGGAGGAACAGGAAACGTTCTTTTCCCTAGTATCCAATTTCACGACAACGAAATTACTGCAAGAAATTCAAACGAAGATTTAATATTAACAGGATCCGGTACAGGTAAAGTACAATTGTCAGGATTATCATTCCCAACATCAGATGGTTCTGCTGGACAATTTTTACAAACAGATGGATCAGGTACACTATCATTTGCAAGTGTAAGTGTTGGGGACTTCTCATTTATAGGATCAACAATGATATCTCCTTCGAATGCAGACATAACGTTAGACCCGTCTGGTTCAGGAGGTATTGAACTTAAAGCCAATACAACTATTACAGGTAACTTAAATGTTACTGGAACACAAACAACATTAGAAACAACTACATTAGTAGTTGAAGATCCACTATTAGAACTAGCAAAAAATAATTCAAGTGGAGTTGCTAACGTAATGGACTTGGGTCTATTCATGAACAGAGGATCGTCAGCCAATGTATCGTTTTTGTGGGACGAATCAGCTGACGAGTTTGTTACAGCAGTTACATCAGGAGAAGACGGAACCACATCAGGTAACGTTACAATTGATTCTTACGCAAGTTTAAAAGTAGGCGCCTTAAATGTTCAAGGAGCAGTTACTATTACAAGTGGATCGGTTACTGGCATTACAGATATTACAGTAGCAGATGGAGGAACAGGTGCAAGTTCATTTACTGACGGTGGAGTATTATTAGGATCCGGTACAGGTGCTATTAC
>LUMJ01000418.1_pt1 | contig 18832 bp, 18 predicted proteins | sample 729631 | NCBI WGS metagenome assembly LUMJ01 (sample SAMN03860266, study PRJNA289734) | marine metagenome | biome: seawater column; feature: ocean; material: water; isolation source: Red Sea water column Station 22 - depth 500m | place: Saudi Arabia: Red Sea | collected 2011-10-15 | depth 500 m
TTACGGAACAATGCTAGCCTGGCTTAAATTGGATGCCTGTTATCACAGATATAGATTTAATCTAGAAACAGGAGAAACCAAAGAAGAAAGAAAAGAAGACCTATTAAGTGAATTCCCTGTTATAAACAACCGATACGGAGGTTTGCCTTCGAGGTATAGTTATCATGTCACTTTAGCAGACACTGATGTCATTCTATTTGATGCTTTGGTTAAAATGGATAGTTTGACAGGGAAAAGTCAGAAATTTAAATTTCCTGAAGGTTGTTTTGGTAGTGAAATGCAATTTGCTCCAAGATATAATTCAAATGCTGAGGATGACGGTTATCTGATTTCATTTGTAACCAATATGGAGAGCATGAAAGGCGAGATTCAAATTTTTCCTGCCGAAGATTTATCTAAAGGGCCAATATGCAGATTAATAGTTCCTCAGCAAATTCCTCCAGGATTTCATAGCAGCTTTGTGTTGCCAGAAAATTTATAAGGAAAACTTATGGAAAAGAAACTTTTATCACTTTCGTTGTTATCACTACTTTTTATTTTCAGTGGAGTAACTTATAGCCAGGAACAAATCCCAACAGATGTTTTTGGAAGTCCTCCCTTAATAGGGACAGTAAAGATATCTCCAAGTGGTGAAAAGATAGCCATGTACGCTACTCTCCAAAATGGTGAATCTGCTATTTTAGTTAGAGACCTTACAAAAAATGAACCCTTAAGACCAATAGCTACTTCTGACAATAAAGCCCTTAAACTACTAGGCTTCAATTGGTTTAACGATGACATAATCCTTGCAAGCGCTTGGATGGCTTCTGATTACTACAACACTAAATTAGACAACACAAGATTATTGAGAATTAATGTCGATGGAACAGGCTTCGAACCTCTTTTTAGGAAGAGGCACTTTAAAGACCTACCATGGCAACCGCCACAACAGACTAGCATTGTTGACTGGCTAGAAGATGACGAAGAACACATTCTAGTAAGCGTTAGAGTTTCAAATATGAGGTCTCCGGACGTTGTAAAAGTCAATGTAATGAAAAACACTATAAAAATTATAAAAAAAGGAGTTGCGTGGACAAGTGGCTGGATGACTGATGAGTATGGAGAAGTAAGGATTGGATATACTTATGATAGGAATAGAAGTGCTGGCACAATAATTTTTAAAGATCATGGTTCGACAAAGTGGCGAACTATTTGGAAATATACGACATTAAGTGAAGATTCAGTATCCGTATTAGGGTTTGGAGAAGAACCCAATAAAGTTTGGTTTGAGGCTTACAAGGATGGTAGGATCGCCATCTTTTCTGCGGACATAAGTAAGCAGAATTTTGAACCCGAACTCGTTTATTCACACCCTGAAAGAGATGTAGAAACCTATCTAAGATATAAGAAGGGATCTAAAGATCCGATAGGCATTGGATTCAGGGACGAGAATTACCATATGATCACTTGGGATAAAGAAGAGGCAGAATTTGAAAAAAGTATATATGAACTTTTCCCGGATCAAGATGTTTATTTTGGAACCAGTAGTAAAGACGAAAACAGATACATTATTTTCGTAGAGAACAGCAGTACTCCTGGCTCTTATTATTTAGGGGATAAAAAATTGGGTACACTTGATTTAGTAGCCCATTCTTATCCAGCCCTAGCTAACAGCGTTCTTCCACCAAAGGAAGCAATTACTTATCAAGCCAGAGACGGTTTAGACATTGAAGCCTTTCTTACGCTTCCTGAAGGAAAAGACGAGAATTTACCTACAATTATTTTTCCTCATGGCGGACCTATTGCTGCTGACGGAGAGAAAGGTTTTGATTATTGGACATCCTTTTTTGCTAATAGAGGTTACGCGGTTGTTCAAATGAATTTCAGAGGATCAACTGGCTACGGATATGATTTTATGAAAGCCGGATTAGGACAGTGGGGTGGACAGATGCAAGAAGATGTTGAAGACGCAACGAAATGGGCAATAGAAGAAGGGATAGCGGATCCGGAAAGGATATGTATTGTCGGTGGTAGCTATGGCGGTTACGCAGCTTTAATGGGAGCAGCGACTTCGAACCTATACAAATGTTCAGTCAGTTTCGCTGGAGTAAGTGACCTTCTGTATTTATTAGATGAAAGTAGAAGGTACGGCGGCGAAGAGACTTTAAGGATCATGCTTGGTAATAAAAGTAGAGCAGAGTTAAGAGAGACTTCTCCGGTAAATCTTGCTGATCAAATAGAAATACCTGTTTTGTTAGTGCAAGGCGATGATGATTCTCGTGTGCTTCTTAAACACGGACAAGCGATGAGAGACGCCTTAGAAGAAGCAGGAGTTGAGCATATATATATTGAACAAGAAGACAGCGATCACTTCTTAACTTTAAAAAGGAACAGACTTGAATTTTTCAAAGAAACAGAAAAGTTCTTAAAAAAATATATCGGTTCTTAACTTAGGCTTTTAATCTTCTTATCTAACCAACCCACTAGGGGAGTTTCAATTGGGCCTAAGGATTTGTATCTTTTCATGCCTTCACTTAGATTTTTTATGGCTTTTTTTAAATCTCTTACCAACGAGAGATCTTCTTTGATGGATGACAGTGGATCAACGTGAACTCTAATGGTAAAAGCTATGGCTTTAGTTTTAGGAAGTCTTCTTACGGTTTGTCTTTCTACTCTTATGAATAATCTATCGCCTGCATTTTTGTCTGTAATGGTTTTACTTCTTTCAACATGGGATTTACTTCTTACTGGCTGAAATAAAGTTGCCTCTTCATAAATAGACCAATTAAACCTTTGAAATATTCTGTCATTAGGTAATTTATCAAAGAGGTTATTAACTCTGTTACCAATTTTCTTTTCGTATGAGGGAACGTCTTTATGGAGTTCAATTAAAGAACCATTAAATTTCTCTTTCAGTGACCAGTTAGATGGCGCACACAATGATGCGGCGCCCAGAAAATATTTTTCTTCTGCGGGTAGCATTAAAACAAGGTCTTCTTGAACCATCAGAGAGGCGTTTTTTAAAGGGGCAGATGTTTCTGTTGTAGTGATTTTATGACTCGGGTGATATTGATTTAAGTGAGTTTTTAACATCTCCAATAACTCATGTTGAGATTTAAGTGATAAATCTAGTTCTTGGTGAATCTCTTTGTAATTAGATTCGTAAAGTTTTTTCTTTAGCTCTATTTCAGAATCAAACAGATTATCGATTTCTAGCCAATCTGCTTCTTCAATCGGTTCTAGACCAACTTTTACACCCCCATCACCATTTCTGTATGGGGTATATTTAGGCAGACTCAAAATTCATCTAAACCTCTCTTTTCTAGAAGAGATTCAATTTTAGGTTCAGACCCCCTGTATCTAACATACTGAGTCATTAAGTCATCAGTATTACCTGCAGAGTAAACATATTTTTTTAGTTTATCTGCTGTTTCTTTATCAAAAATTCCTTTTTCTTTGAAGGGCTCAAAAGCATCAGCTTCTAACACCTCAGTCCATAAATAACTGTAATAACCCATTGAATAGCCCCCTGCAAAAATGTGAGCAAAATAGGTGCTTCTGTATCTGCTGGTTATTTCAGGTATAAGCCCGATTTCATCTAAAGTCTGTTTTTCAAAGACATTAGCATCAGCCACTTGTTGTTCCTGAGTATGCCAAGCCATATCTAAATAAGAGGCTGCAACATACTCTGTGGTAGCAAAGCCTTGGTTAAATTTAGATGCTTTAGAAATTTTATCTAGAAGGTCTGCAGGAATGGGTTCATTGGTTTTGTAATGCTTTGCGTATTCTGCAATTACCTCTGGTTCTCTAGCCCAGTTCTCCATCATTTGCGAAGGAAATTCCACGTAATCTCTGGTTACGTTAGTTCCAGACAGACTTGGATAAGTGGCATCAGACAATAAGCCATGAAGAGCATGTCCAAATTCGTGGAATAGGGTAGTAACCTGTTCAAAAGATAACAGAGAGATTCCTTCATCATTCGGAGGAGGAAAATTACAAGTATTCATGACAAGAGGTATTTTTACGCCATCGAACTTACTTTGAGTACCAAAAGTGTTCATCCAAGCACCGCCGCCTTTATTTGATCTAATGGTGTAGTCGGTATAGAAGATACCTATGACATCACCATCTAAGTTTTTAACCTCAAAGGTTCTTACCACATCGTGGTATTTTGGAAGATCAAAACGTTCATGGAAAGTGATATCAAATAGCTTAGTGGCAACATCAAAAGCACCTTGCAGTACTTTTGTTTCGCTAAAGTAGGGTTTAATTTCTTCCTCAGAGAAATCGTACTTCAACTGTCTTATTTTTTCTGAGTAATGCCACCAATCCCAGGCTGCTAATTCAAAGTTCCCTCCTTCTTCTTGAATTAGATCCTGCATTTCTTCTACCTCTTTTTTAGCTCTGGACAATCCCGGTTCCCAAACTTGATCCAATAAGTTCTTAACTCTTCCTGTATTTTTAGCCATAGTATTTTCTAGGACAAAGTCAGCGTGAGTTTTGTAACCTAAGAGGTTGGCTCTTTCTAAACGGAGATCTGCCATTTCAATGGCTAGATTCTTGTTATCCCTGTCATTGTCGTTATCCCCACGCTTTATATAGGAGTTATAAAGCTTTTCTCTTAGGTCTCTTTGCGTAGAGTAAGTTAGGAAGGGGTACATGCTTACCCGGGTTGGTTTAAACATCCATTTACCGTCATGACCATTTTCTTCTGCTAATTTAGCGGCTTGGTTTCTGAAATCTTCTGGAAGACCATCAAGTTGGTTTTCCTCATCTATAAGTAAGCTATAACCGTCATTAGTTTCTTTTAATAGGTTTTGGTCAAATTGCACTGATAGAGAAGATAGTTCTTGATTTATCTGTGTAAGTTTTTCCATTGAAGGCGTATCAAGCTGGACACCAGATCTGATAAAGCCTTTGTGGGTCTCTTCGACAAGCCTCATTTGTTCCGTAGTTAATCCCAGAGTATTTCTTTGTTCGTAGACTACATTTACTCTCCCATAAAGTTTTTTGTTAAGTGAGATGGCATCACGGTGAGCTGATAACTTAGGGGAAACCTCCGCTGCGATCTTATCCATCTGTTCATTGGTATTCGAGCTTAATAGATTAAAGAAAACATCAGCTACTTTACCTAAGGTCTTTCCAGTACGTTCCAGTTCCACTAAGGTATTTTCAAAAGTGGGTTGTTCCGGGTTATTGGCTATTTGATCTATTTCTTCGAGCTGTTCTTTCATTCCCTTTTCAAAAGCTGGCATGTAGTGCTCTTCCTTTACTTCATCAAAAGGAGGAATTTGATAAGGGGCATCGTAGTCTGTAAAAAATGGGTTCATTGACTTCTCCATTGAATTTGAGCAACCAAAACTAAAAAAGGCTAGTAAAATAAGAGTGCTTAATTTTTTCATATACTATTAAATACTGTATTTAGATTTTATAAATAAGTCTAGAAGTACCTCAACGCATGAAAGCATTTTTTTTAAAAATTAGAAAACCTACCGGTTGGATTCTAATCGCATTATCTAGTTTATTAATGCTTTTAGGGTTTTTAGTTCTATTTCCATCTATTGGTGATATTTTTGGAATCACTAGAAATGTTGCCATAGCAGCAGGACTTTATGCCGCCAGCATACCTCCTTGGTATTTAGGTTTATCTTTATTGGGCCCTGAAATTATCGGTAAGGCAAAAGAGTTATATAATGTGACAAAACGAAAGATTTGGAGAAGAGAATGAAATACACCTTTGAAGAGATAATGAGCGAGCATGAATACGCTCAAGCTAATGAAATGGCAGGTTATTTATTACACGGAGGGCTCGATAGTGAAGGCAACTATATTTCCCCAAGAACAAAAAAAAGATGGGATGCAATTAATGAGTGGTCTAATAATTTAACTGGGCAAGGGCATCCTCTGCTTGATTGCTCAGTTCAAATTCTTAAATATGGCAATTACCCAAATTTTGATCAGGCCAAATACCTATTAAGCTTGGGTGAAGGTACTTTTTTATGGAATAGCTTAACAATCACTGGCGTTATAGAAGCCCGAGGCAGGGCTTTAGCAGAAATAACTGCTCCTGATTTTCAAGAGATAATCAAAGAAGATATATCGCAAACTGCTACCGGGCATATGAATAAAGGATTATTTGTTGCTCACGGGTTTGATGAAGGCGGTGATCCAGATAGCAAACAAGGAGCCCATGATCAAATGTGGTTCGCGGCTAGAGATTTATTGTTTGGGAAAGACGCATATCCCATACCTGAAGTTCCCGAAAACATAGGAAGGCCAGTTGAGGAAGATGATAAATGGCCTATTCCAATTGAATACGCTGGAATTGTAGATTTTTTAATGAATGTTTTGATGATAGAAGTGAGGGCAGAGTGCTTCTTTCAATTTTCGATGAATATTGCAGCTTGCGAAGAACTGTTTAAAGACAGAAGAGAGGATGCTTTATTGGCTGCAGAAATGGTGAGAAGGATTAGACAGGACGAAGCTGTGCATGTTGCTTACTTAAATTTGATAGTTTCTGAACTGAGAACTTTTACATTTAAGACAGAGAAGGGAGAACTGTTGGGATCTGATTTCATAGACTCTCATTGGGACAAAATGGTCAAATGGCATGGGGAAGAAATTCACCATGAACTCAAGGATCAAAGAATTGAGATAGTAGAGGAAACTTTAAAAAATCAAGACAATGCTGATTCAGTAATTGAAAGTTTCCATCGTTTGGCTTCATAAAACTAAGATCATAAATTGCTTGATTCCGTAGATCATATAATTATTGCTGTAGAAGACATTTCTGTTTCTGTAGAAAATTACACAAAAATTTTAGGTTTTCCTCCCACCTGGAAAGGCGTACATCCCGGTCAGGGAACTGAGAATGCCTTGTTTCCCTTAGAAAATTTGTATGTTGAGTTATTGGCATCCAATGGCGAAGGACCGGGTTCCGATATGATTAAAAGTTTTTTAGAGTTAAACGGTGAAGGATTATGTGGAATTGCTCTTAATACATCAGACATAGAAGCAGCCAGAAACAAATTAGTTGCTGAGGGGATAGATATAGGAAACTTCATTGAAGGCGAGGGCAAAGATGAAGATTCAGGTGAAACAAGGACTTGGAAAAATTTATTTCTTCCTTTTTCCTTAACTAGAGGTTTATTTACTTTTTTAATTCAGCACGAGGACGGTTCAATTCCTAACCACAAGGACAAGTTTGATGCTGCGGTAACCAGATTAGATCATGTTGTTATTAATACCAACGACCCCGAAGGCATAATTTCTCTTTATGGAGATACCTTTGGGATAAGGCTAGCTTTGGATCAAACCGTAGAACAGTGGGGAGGCAGGATGTTGTTTTTCAGATTAAATCACACAACCCTGGAAGTCATAGCCAAAAAGGACGATGAGCAGCCCGAAGATTCCCTTTGGGGATTGGCTTGGGTGGTGAGTGATATTAAGGAAACTTATGATCGATTAATTTCTGAAGGGCTTGAAGTCACTGATGTAAAAGAAGGCAGAAAGCCTAATACTTTAGTAGCAACTGTGAAATCCGATACCTGTAACATTCCCACACTTCTTATTCAACATCTTTAGCCTTTAGTCGATCATAGACCCAGTAAGGTAAGTAGATAATACTGAACATTATCAAACCTAGAGTAATCACTATAGGTATATGTCGAGGAGGATCAGGCATTAAATCCATAATTGAGGCACCATCAGGTCTTGCTCCTAAGTACCAGAAATTAGCAGGTGGTCCAAGTATTAAATTTATAAAATAAATCACTAAGATGACTACCAAAGAGACCATAATGGCTCTCTTAACAGAATCCAGATTTGGTCTATTTTCCAGAGCTATAGATGCATGACCTATAGCTAAAAGCATGCCACCATGGCTAAGGTAGAAAATTATAAAGACAGGATCAGGAAAATCTAAAGGAGTGTCAGGTTGTAGAAGAGCCATAAGACCACCTCCGATTCCCCAAAAGAAAGCCACTTCATAAAATATCTTTTTATTAGTTAAGAGGAAAAAAGAAATTGAAAAAGCCGACAAGGCACACATGTGAAATGGGAGTACCTTTAATAGATCATAACCGAAGAACTGAGTGTGATAATAAGGTTTAACCAGTTCATTTAAAATTAGGATAAAAGCTAATATATATCCGAATCTTTTTTTTATAGTTAGAGATGTTTTCTTTAAATAGTGAGGTACAACTATAGAAATTAAGATCACAGCTAAAATAGCTATTAAGTGATCTGTACCAAAAAGAATAAATGGTTCTGCTTCCATTAGTATCTGTAGTTTCTTAAGATGACGTTGTCTTTTAATATTATATTAATTTATAAACAGTTTTTTGAGTCAAATGAGTGAAACCTTTTTTCCGCGTATAAAAAAAGAAGAATACCTACCGCTGTTTAATTCCTTTCTTTTCTTCTTTTTTGTTCTCGCTTCTTGGTACGCACTTAGACCTGTCAGGAATGAAATGGCAGTGGCTGGTGGGGTATACAATCTTCCTTTGCTCTTAACTGCTGTTATGTTTGTAATGCTGTTAGCCAATCCAGTCTATTCTTGGCTAGTTTCAAAAGTCCAGACCAGTAGAGTTGTTACGTATTGCTACTTATTTTTTATAGTTAATCTCATCATTTTTCTTTGTGGATGGAGTTATTTAGGTGAAGAAGGAAGGGTGTGGACTGGTAGAGCTTTTTATGTCTGGTGTAATGTTTATTCATTTTTTGTTGTCTCAATATTTTGGGTGGCTGTTATTAATCATTTCAATACAGACGACGCAAAAAGGGTCTTTGGGGTTATAAGTGCGGGGGGTTCCTTAGGTGCTTTTTTTGGTTCTTCGGTAGCTAGATACTTCTCTACTGAGATATGCGGAAATAGCTCCATTACTGAACTTGGCCCAATTTCTTTAATTTTCTTTTCTATAGGTTGTCTGACTATAGCTATATTTCTTTCAAGAAGTTTGAAGCCTAAACACTCTACAAATCAAGAACAAAAAGATGAAGTGGTAGGTGGAACTAGCTTAGAAGCTTTTAGAAACATTGTTAGCAAAGTACCTGTAAGACTCATGGCCTTTTACATGCTTCTTTGGACAGCTCTTTCTACAGCTGCTTGGATGATATCCTTAAACATAGTTGAAAGCTGGTCCTCTGATCCTTGTGAAAGAACAGCCTTTTTTGCTCAGATTGAACAAATAGTTACTCCTCTTACTCTGTTGATGCAGGTATTTTTCACTTCTTTTTTATTGAGAACCATTGGGATTCTTCCGGTTCTTACTGCATACGGAGTTTTCTTTGTAATAGCCTTCGGGGCTTACGCAAACTATCCTGAAATCACAACAGTGTTGGTTTTAACAATAGTAATTAGAGTCTTTGAGTATGGTTTAAATAAACCAACCAGAGAGACAGTATTTACTAGCTTAAAGAAGCAAGATCGATACAAATCAACAGTGATGATGGACACTCTTCTTGCTAGAACTGGAGATGTGGCCGGAGGCTGGTTTGTCAGATCTCTTATTGCTTTAGGTTTAGTGGGAGGCTCTATAGCTTATGCAGCTCTACCGATTGCGGTTCTTTTATCAATAGTGGGTTACCAAGCAGCGAAATCTTTTAAGGTTTAGAAGTGTCTACAGATATTGACTACACCTATGTGTCAGATGTTTCTGATATTGAAGTAGGCCATTCAATTTCTGTAAATGTTGAAGGTAAAAATATTCTAATTTGCCACACTGATGAGGGTTTCTTTGCTGTTCAAGATATGTGTACTCATGCTCTCATTCCCCTTTGCGGTGGTTTTATTCAAGGAACTTTAATTAGTTGTCCTCTGCACGGTGCTGTATTTGATCTTAAAACAGGTGAAGTGATGGCCCCTCCAGCTTTTGAAGATTTACAGACTTTTAAACTTAAAATTGAAGGAACTTCAATTAGTGTGAAGAATTCAGAAACTTAATCACATGATTTTTTATTTAAGTTAAGGTGTGTATGATTAATTTTTTATAAACTTATCACATGACTAAGAAAGAAACGTATGTACTTACTGAGGATGTAAGTGAGGGAGTAAGAAGGGTAGTCCTTAATCGACCAGATAAAAGAAACGCTTTATCTAATTCTTTACGCAAAGAGCTGTTCTCTTCATTGGAAGAAGCTGATAACGACCCATCTGTCAGGGTAATTATTGTTTGTGGAGCAGGAAGTTGTTTCAGTTCTGGATATGACCTGTCTTCTGATGTTTCTTCTGAACTTCCTTATCATACCGGCAAAACTGATGGGTTTTGGCCCAGGCATGTAGTGGAAGGGGCTTTTAGGATATGGGACTTATCTACCCCAGTAATAGCTCAAGTTCATGGGTACTGTCTAGCCGGAGGCACAGAATTGGCAACCGCATGCGATCTGGTTTATGTTGCAGACGATGCGGAAATTGGATACCCAGTAGTGAGGTCCATGAGCCCTCCTGATAATCAATTCTTTCCTTGGCTTTTGGGGATGAGAAATGCGATGGAGATGATGCTTACAGGTGAGTCAATTTCTGGTAAAGAAGCAGTCAAAAAAGGTTTTGCAAACAACTCTTTTAAAGAAGATAAATTGGAAAAAGAAGTGCTTTCGATAGCAAAGAAAGTAGCTCAAGTTCCGCCTGAATTACAAGCCATGAATAAAAGAGCAGTGCATAGGCAGATGGAAGCTATGGGCATGAGGGCTGGTATTAGAGCTGGTACGGAAATTCAAGCACTAGCTATGCACTCAAAAGCTACTAGAGATCATCTCAAGGAACTATCTGAAGGATTAACTAAAGCTCTGACTAAAAGAGATTCAAAATTTGGTGATTACAGGACTTCTAAAAAAGAGAAATAGACTCTTAGTATTTTGTTGGATTCTTCTCTTCGTATCCTGCACAAATCAGAATGAAATTGTAGGCGCTAAATGGTCTGGAGATTCTGATTTCATGTTTGTTGATGAGGATCAAATGAGAATGCATTACGCAACAGAAATTTCAGGAAAAACTGCCTTTATAGGTGGTCTTTATGAAGTACTAAAAAGCCAAACTAGTGTTGTGATAGATAGACTAGAGGTAACTCAAATAGAATTCGAAACAAGAGAAGACGGAGTTAAATATTGCAGACTATGGGGTACAGTAACTAACTCTATAGAAGAATGTTATCTGCTAGCTTATGAATGTGAACCAATTTATTCAGATTAGCCCTTCATAGGAACCACCATCTAACTGGATATTTTGTCCAGATATAAAACTGGCTTGTTGGCTGCAGAGAAAAACACAGGTAGCGCCAAACTCTGTGGGATCTCCAAATCTTTTTGCAGCTATAGTAGAAGTTATTTCAGCTCTTGCTTCTTCACGACTTATTTTCTTAGTTTCCATAAGCATTTTAGTCATGAAGTTCTGGCGATCAGTATCAAACCTTTCAGGTAAAAGATTATTTATAGTTACATTGTCTATCGCAACTTGCTTTGAAATACCTTTAGAGAAAGCGGTCAATCCAGCTCTTGCTGAAGTAGAGAGACCCATTAAAGGGTGTGGTGATTTAACCATAGCAGAAGTGATATTAATTATTCTGCCAAATTTCCTTTCTTGCATGCCAGGTAACAATGCTTTTATTAACATGATCGCCGTTAAAAGGTTTGATTCAAGAGCACCAAGCCATTGATCTTTTTCTATTTCTAAAAAATTAGCTGGCGGAGGGCCTCCATTATTGTTGATTAAAATATCAGCCTCTGGGCAGCTAGAAACTAAGAGAGTTAAGGTCAGCTACGAAGTAATCCACTTTTCCTGACTTTAATGAAGAAAGTTCTGTTTTAACTTTTTTAAGATCCTCTTCATTTCTGGAATTAATTATGACATCCACACCTTCTTGAACAAGAGATAAAGCACAGGCCTTTCCGAGTCCTTTAGATGAAGCACAAACTATTGCTTTTTTTCCTTGTATTCCTAAGTCCATTTTAAAAGTTTAATCTTTGTTTTAGATCTTCAGTTAAATCATCAAAAGTTATCTTATCCGAAGTAGAACCAAAAATGTGACGATCCGGTCTCAGAATGTAAACATCATTTTTTTTCATCACTTCTTTGACTGAAGGACTGTTATTTAGAATACCTTCTTCAAGTACAACAAATTTAGAACGAATCTTTTGATAGAAATCTTTTTGCTCAGTTTTTAAATCAACCTCTTTTTTTGAGACTATGCAGAAGCCTTTACCTAAAAGGGCATCTAACCTTTCACTGCATTCCATCCCTTCCATTCGAAGTGGTTGTGGAAAAATAGACCCTGCCATGCTAGCTCTATCAGATTTTCCTTTATATAAAATCCCATTTTTTAGAGGGGGGAGTGTAAAGGAACCGTAACCTCTATCGATTAATTCTTGAGGGACATCAGAAGATTGATTTCTCTCGACAGCATCTGCATAAGCTGTCATTAGTTTTCCAATAGCAGCTGAACCATCAACCACAAATCTACTGTGAGGTTTTCTCTCCTCTTCAAAACTACCTAACACAGTTAATGGAAAAGAATCTTTTATGACACTTATCAATTTCCAGCTTAAATTGAGGGCGTCCCTGTAGCCCGACATCATTCCTTGGCCCATAAAAGGAGGGCTCTGGTGAGCTGCATCACCGATAAGGAAACAATTATCTTTCCTAAAATTTTTTGCCATCAGTGAATGAAATCGATACACAGCTGCTCTGATGATGTCGTACTCTTCTGGTTTAAGCCATGGAGAAATAAGTTCTTGAATCTTATTTTTATCGAGCATGTCATCTTTTGATTCTCCCTCCAACAGAATAAATTCCCATCTTCTGAAAGGTAAATGGGATGGAATATAAGTACAAATCCTCTTCGGATCACAGATTTGTGCAGCAAATCGAGGCAAAGTATTTTCAACATTCAATTTCACATCAACAACCAACCAGTTTTTGTCGTAATCAAGATCCTCTTGATCAAACTTCATGATATTTCTGACTTTACTGGAAGCTCCATCTGCTCCCACTACATACTGAGTTGAGAAACATTTTTCTACACCGTTTGTAAGATTTTGTGTCTTTGCAATGTAGTGATTTCCTTTAGGAATAAGATCTACTAGTTCAGTCTCTAATTTAACGGAACAAGTGGATTTTAGGAGCTCTTCTCTGAGGAGGCTGTCAGTGTAAGGTTGGTGAAACATCATTGTAGGCACCCATCCATTACTCGTTAAGTGGCCTGAAGGTATATCAATACCGCTTAATTTATTAAACTTATCGTCTAAAAAATGAGCTCCCTCTATAGTAGTAGCGTTATCTAAATAGATGTGTTCCAGGTTTAGTCTTTGCAGAATCCTTAAACCCTCATCATCAATTGTTACTGCTCTTGGAAGGTTATAAATATCCTTTTCCTTGTCTATACCTATAACATTTACCGAAGAATCACTGAGTAATAAAGAAGTTAAAGTCCCCGCTGGACCTAAACCTACGACGGTTACATCATAATCAGTTTTCATATAGAGAAGAGAGGTAAATAAACTTATTTATCAGATAATTAAGTCTTCATTTAAATTAGATAGTTAAATGATATCCACCGTCGACAAGATAGGTTTCTCCGGTTACAGTTTTTGAGATATCTATAAAATTATAGATCACATCCGCCACCTGTTCTGGAGTAACAGCTAAACCAAGAGGAGTGCTGGACTCCACATTCTTTAAAGAAGCATTGTATATATCATCTCCGAGCCCTTTTTTTAACCATTCTCCCTGAATAAATCCGGGACAGACGGCGTTAACTCGAATAGGACCTAAATTTCGAGCCATGGATTTGGTCATAGTATTCAGAGCTCCCTTTGAAGAGGCATATGCCATTGAGCTTCCTATGCCCTTAATTCCTGCTATAGAAGAGATATTTACTACACTAGGATTATCGCTTTTTAGCAAATATTCTTTACAGGCCCTGACCATTTGAAAGGGTCCCACTACATTTACTTTATATATATGAAGAAAATCTTCTGCATCTAAACCTTCAAGGTTCGAGTGATCAAACACAAATTTGGTAGTTCCTGCATTATTGACCATGCTGTCTATTCGACCCCATTGAGAAACCGTTTCTTCAATAGTTTTTTTACATGCTTCGTCATCAGAAACATCCGCTTTAATTGCAAGACCTTCAACACCTGATTTTTTACACTCCTCAACTACCTTATTGGCATCCTCAATCGTTGAGGTGCAAGTAATGGTTACATTCCAACCCTTGGAAGCCAGTAGTTTTGCTGTAGCTTCTCCAACACCTCTACTTCCCCCGGTTATTATTGCTACAGGTTTTTCTGATTTAGGCATGTTTTCTCCTTAAGTCTCTATATGCCTTTTATATTAATACTTAAATTAAATTTATATAGATTAAATTATTTTTTATTTGCGATTAACGAACTCTCTAGCGCTCTCTTCTCTTTTTGCAAATGTTGGTTCTTTTTCAAAAGTTCTTTCTACCCATTCTAAGGCTTCCTTCTCTGTAAGGCTTGTGTCCCAAACAACTCCCTGAGGTTGTGCCACATCCCAAGGGGTATCAAAAAAGACTTCAATACCATTTCCTTCAGGGTCATTAAAATAAAGAGAGAGAGCATTGCCATGACACAACGGTAAGTACTCTACATCTGCAGAATCTAGCCTTTCTTTAACTTCATACACTTCATCAAACGTTTTCACTCTAAAGGAAAGGTGGTTCAATGAAGTAGATTTATCTACATCTTCTCTTCCGACAATAAAAGCCAGTTGGTGATGTTCATCAGAATCTTGACTAACAAAAATTATTTCAGGGCCATTTTCCGCTAAAGGGCCTCTATCACTTAGGTTAAAACCAAGTGTTTTTGTATAAAACTGCAGTATTTTTACTGAGTCTTTTATATTTAAAACTGTGTGTGACCATTCTAGTTTCATAAAACTATATCAATGACAAATTGGTTATATTTCACTCAGCATATTAATCTGACTAGATTTTAATCTCCAGTATAATTGCAGGCATGAAATTAATTACATACAAATCAGATGACAATGAGAGCATAGGTTCATTGGAACTAGACGAAATTGTTCCATTTGGAGATGATCCTTCTCTACCAAAGGATATGCTCTCTTTTTTAGAGGCTGGAGAGGGCGCTGCAAATAAAGCTGTAGCTTTATGTAAAAACCCTAAAAGTAAGATTTCTTTATCAGATGTTGAGTTGTTAGCACCAATTTCTCGTCCACCTAAAATAATTGCTATCGGTTTAAATTATGCCGACCACTTAGAAGAAGTAAGGGCAGCGGGAAGAGAGATGGAGACTCCTGTTGTACCAATGATATTCAATAAACAGTCATTATCAGCATCAGGACCTTATCAAGATATCCATGACCCAAAAGTTTCAGAAATGTTAGATTTTGAAGGAGAGCTTACTTTTGTTATAGGTAAGAAGTGTAGGCATGTACCTAAGGAAAAAGCGCACGAAGTAATAGCGGGCTATACCATAGCTAATGACTTGAGCGTCAGGGATTGGCAATTAAGGGTAGCTACTTTTACCATCGGTAAATCATTTGATACACATTGTCCTTTTGGGCCAGCCATAGTTACTCCTGATGAAATCAGTGACCCTCATAATTTAGATCTCGTTACTGAAGTTAATGGTGAAAAAAGACAATCTTCAAATACCAAGCATTTAATCTTTAATTGTTTTGACTTAGTTGAACATCTGTCAACTGCCTTTACCCTGGAACCAGGAGATTTAGTATTAACTGGTACCCCGGGGGGTGTCGGAGTGATTGAGGGTAAATTTCTTAAAAATGGAGATACCGTTAAAATTTCTATTTCTGAATTAGGCCACATAGAAAATAGAGTTATCGATGAGCCCGATTCAACCGTTGTAATCGAATAACAAAGCAAGTCTAAAAGGTATTCTTTACTTTATTTAACTAAGGTAAACTGTTTTTTCAACATAGAGGAGGAAAGATGTTCGATTTAACAGGAAAAAGTGCCATTATCACTGGTTCTTCTAAGGGTATAGGAAAGTCAATTGCTTTGCAGATGGCCTTGCATGGAGCGAAGGTAGTGGTTTCAAGTAGAAAAGCCGATGTATGTGAAGAAACAGCAAAGGAAATTAATGCTGCTTGTGAAGGTCAAGAAGGAGAAGCCATAGTCATTCCTTGTAATATCTCAGATAAAGCTGCAATGCAAATGTTGGTTGATGAAACTAGGAATCAGTTTGGCAAAATAGACATCTTGGTGTGCAATGCAGCAACTAACCCTTTCTTTGGTTCTCTTTTAGATATACCAGAAGAAGCGTTTGATAAGGTTATGAATAACAACATAAAAAGTAACCATTTGCTGTGTAATATGGTTTTACCTGAAATGATAGAAAGAAAGGATGGAAGTATCATAATTGTTTCTTCTGTTGGCGGGTTAAAAGGAAGTGCAGTACTTGGCGCCTACGATATTTCTAAAGCAGCAGATATTATGCTGGTTAAGAACCTGGCCATAGAACATGGACCTCATAATGTAAGAACGAATGCCATAGCACCGGGTTTATTCAGAACAGATTTTGCTAGAGCCCTTTGGGAAAATCCTGAAATACTAAAACAATCAACTGCTACTTGTCCTTTGAGAAGGATTGGTGAGCCTGAAGAAATAGGTGGTGCAGCTGTATTTCTATGTTCCAGTGCGGGGAGTTTTGTTAATGGACACACTTTAGTTATTGATGGTGGATCCACATCTTAGGAGAAAGAAAATGAGTGAAGCAGTATTATTTGAAAAAAATGAAGGGGTAGCTACCGTTACCCTCAATAGACCAGATCGTCTCAATGCAGTCAATGATGAAATTCGGGCAGGTCTTAGAGAGAAACTAGATGATGCTTGTAAAGATGATGAAGTTAAAGTAATTATTATTACCGGAGCTGGTCGAGGGTTCTGTGCAGGAGCTGATATGGATGGATTAGCTGCTACTAGCGAAGGTAAGTCCCAGAGTGATCAGAGAGAAGCAGAACAAAGAAATTATGCTGCTAATAATGTGAAAGGCTTTGATGGTGGATTCAGTTATTTCCCGACTCTACCAAAGCCTATTATAGCGGCAATAAATGGGCCGGCAGCAGGTGTAGGATTCATTATGGCTTTGTATTGTGATATTCGGTTCGCAAAAGAAGGGGCAGTATTTTCAAGTGCCTTCTCAAAAAGAGGCTTAATAGCAGAGTGGGGCGTTGGATGGATATTGCCCAGATTAGTTGGTATTGCCAGAGCGAATGATATTTTATTCTCTTCAAGAAAGTTTTACGCAGATGAAGCAGAAAAGATGGGATTAGTAAATCAAACATTCTCAGAAGAAGATTTTGATAAATCTGTATTTGAATACGCCAAAGAGCTAGCTAAGAGTGTTTCTCCCAGATCAGTTAGGATAATGAAAGAGCAGATTTATAACGCTCAAAGGGAAACAATCGAAGAAAATCTTGAGAGCTCAATGAAAGCAATGGTTGAAAGTTTTGATACTGAAGATTTCAAAGAAGGCGTAGCTCATTTTATAGAGAAAAGAGAGGCAAATTTCACAGGGAAGTAATCAATGCATATAAATGAATTTTTAAAACAAGAAAATAGAGAAGCACTGGCTTCAGAATTAACTAAAGAAGGGCTTTTTGAACTTACCCCAGAGACTATCAGGGGTAATCAGTACAACGTATTCGTAAGTGCCCCAAAGAATCTACATGATTATTTCCAGTTTGGAGCTATACATGGCGAGTGGGATTTTTTAGCTTATGAAGATGAATCTTATTCCTACCAAGAAGTATTGGGAATGGCAGCTGGTCTAGCACATGCTCTTGTTGATGACTATGGGATAAAGAAAGGTGATTCAGTTGCATTTTCTATGAGGAATTATCCTGAATGGATGTTTAGCTATATGGCAGTAACCTCGATAGGTGCCATTGCAGTACCGTTGAATTCGTGGTGGCAAGGTGAAGAGCTGGATTACGGAATAACTCATAGTGAATCTAAGCTTTTTATTGGCGATGATGAACGACTTGAACGGTTAAAAGGATTTGTCGAAGACACACCTAGAATCGCTGTTCGTTGTGATGCTTCAAACTATGTGAATACAAAGAATTTTCAAGATATTACTGAACCTAAGGAGGGCTTTCCAGTTGTTGAAGTAGATCCTGAAGATGATGCTAGCATTATGTATACCTCAGGTAGCACAGGTTATCCAAAAGGAGTTGTTGCAACTCACAGGTCAATTATCAACACCCCGCTAGCTTGGGCTTTCTTAGCTACACTAGCTTCGAGTTTAGAAACTGATGACGGTGCTCAAACTTTCCCTCAACCAGAAAAACCGTGTACTTTAGCTGCAGTTCCACTGTTTCATGTAACCGGATCACATTCCAATTTTTTGCTCTCTTTGCTTTCAGCAACAAAGATAATTCTCATGTACAAATGGGATCCTTTAAATGCCTTAAGGTTAGTAGAAAAACATAAAGTTTCTTCTTTTTCAGGAGTGCCAACTATGTCTGAAGATATTTTACGTACCTCTAAAGAAAATCCAGATATTGATGTTTCCAGTTTAGCTATGCTGAATGGCGGTGGTGCAGCCCGACCTCCTGAGCAAATAAAAGCACAAGAGAGGGATCATCCAACCAAGGTCGCGGGAGTAGGGTATGGATTAACAGAAACCAATGCAGCTGGAACTAATGCAAGCGGAAAGTTGCTTTACACAAAACCTAGTACTGCGGGTTTTCCCACTCCTCTAATTCATGAAGTTAAAATCATTGATGAGGATGGCAACGACCTTCCTACAGGAGAGCAAGGAGAAGTTTGTATAAGATCTGCATCAAATTTCAGGTGCTATTGGAAAAATGAAGAAGCAACTAAAGAATCCTTAAGTTCAGATG
>LUMJ01000474.1_pt1 | contig 18774 bp, 17 predicted proteins | sample 729631 | NCBI WGS metagenome assembly LUMJ01 (sample SAMN03860266, study PRJNA289734) | marine metagenome | biome: seawater column; feature: ocean; material: water; isolation source: Red Sea water column Station 22 - depth 500m | place: Saudi Arabia: Red Sea | collected 2011-10-15 | depth 500 m
CCCTTGTACATTAGAAGCATGTTTTAACAAGGCTACATTCCCTGCAATCATGGCCGGGGCTGCAAACCGAAATAACTGCCAAAATGGAAAATTCCACGGCATTACGGCCAACACCACACCGAGAGGCTGGAAAGATATATAGCTTTCTGTCGCATCCGTTTCGATATGCTTTTCTTTTAAAAATTCGGGACCGTTTTCCGCATAATATTCACATCCCATTGCAGATTTTTCTATTTCTGCTTTTCCCTGCGCCAAGGGTTTTCCCATCTCTAATGCCATGAGCCTTGCAAATTCATTTTGCCTGGCCCTAAGAACTTCTGCCATTTGTCGGAAAAATTGACATCGTTCTGAAATATCCAATTGGCGCCATGGGTCATACGCCTCTTGAACAGTGGATATTATGGATGCAAATTCTGAAGAATTCAGATCAGGATAAGACCCAACAGTTTCTCCATTGGCTGGATTAATCGAAATTAAATCAGGCATTTTTCAGTTTTCGTTTCATGAATAGGTAGATCAAATAGGCTAGCCCAAAATGGGCTAAAGCCACAAATTGTCCAGTCAAAATATACCAAGGCCAAGGCCCCATAAAATCCAATAATGATCCTGTGGGCGGTTTACCCATAATCCAGAAATAGTTGGCATCCATGGATAGATTCACAACAAATGATAATAGCAGAAATAGGTTCAATGCAATAAAGGCATTCTTTAGTCCAACTAAAGTCGGTTTCAAATCGTACACAACTACGGCATAGATGAGTGCAATCACCATCAAATTATGGCCAATAAAAAAGCGAAAATAATGGAAATGCGGAAAATCTTGAAGAATATCCGGAGAGACCATCCCTTGGAACATACCGGACAATCCCCAAAAATAGAGGATTTGAAATACGAATTCATTTCGTTTAATTAATACGAAGGGAATCATTAAGTTGGCAAACCGGCATAGATGAAACGGAAGGTGGAGTTTTATATCGAATGATCCACCCATGATTTCCAATAAAACCCAAATGGGATAATTGATAAAAATCAGGACACACAAGATACGGCCCACCCATTCTTGTTGGGTGGGGCTGAGTCGTTTTTTACCATACCACGGTAGCCAAAATACGAGAAATATAAATAAAAAAATGGCCGCCCAATGGGACGGCCCGAATAGTGAAAAATGTTCGTAAGTATTTAAATAATCAGATACAGCTGACCGCATTGTCCCTACGATTCATTCTTCCCCCGATTATGTTTTTGACCACCAATTTTTTGCAAGTGGACTGAAGCACCGAAAAGCATGACTACAGCCAGCATCCATAATTGATTGAAATCCTCTCCATTGGATCGCTCAATCCACCCATAGATAAATGTACCGACGGCTCCAGCAATGAGTACGATGCCTAATGCCAAGCGGCTTTTATCATTTAAGAACCCACTCATGCGTCAGCTTTTTTCCCCGTAGCTTTCTTAGTAGTCTTTTTCACTGCAGGTTTTTTCTTCGCTGCAGTGGCTTTTTTTGCTGTAGCTTTCTTAGTGGTCTTTTTCGCTGTAGGTTTTTTCTTCGCTGCAGTGGCTTTTTTAGCTGCGGGCTTTTTGGTTGCTGTTTTCTTAGCGGCTGCTTTTTTGGGTGCTACTTTTGCTCCAGATTTCGGCGCTGCTTTATCTGCTTTTTTTGTACCAACAGCGATTGAAGCCTGCTTTAATGCTTTTAATCTTTCTTTATTTCGACGATGTTTCTTTGCGACTACCTTCTGTTTCTTGTTCATTTTCTTTCCTTTTAAATGTTTAATATTTTGCGGGAACGAGTGAGAATCGAACTCACCTCCCCGCTTATCACGGGGACAACGGTGTTGAAGACCGCGAGGGGCACCAGCCGCCTAAGCATTCCCAATTATTTATGCCGCTAAGTCCACTAAAACTATTTGCAGTTCTTTGTGCTCTTGGCGGCTCAACCCAATTATTCGGGGTTGTTTATGACCCGGAAATCTAACCCAAATTTCTTTTTGAGTTTCTTGCCAATTTTTTCTGCTGCTGCTTTTGTTTCGTAGCGCACAATTCGAACGGCATGTAACCGTTTTCCATTGGAATTCACCGTATGTATTTCTGTGCCATACCCATGGCCTTGGAGTTGTTTCTTTAATCGATCGGCATTTTCATATTTTCCAAATGCACCCACTTGAATCACCCATGGTTTTGGAATGGGCCTTGGGATGGTAATTGTTTTTGATGATTTTCGCGCTTTAATTTTTCCACTGGTTACATTTGGATCTAATCGAACCAGCCTTGCTTCTCGACTTGAATTATCCATCCCCTCGAAACCATAATGATCAAATTTTAAACTAGGATACAATTGCTTCATGGTTTTAAGGGCTACGCGGGCAGAATCACTTTCTCCCGTGGCCATATAACTGTTCACCATTAAATCCATTGCCCTTTGATGATGCTGACTATTAGGGTATTTGTATATGGTACTTTTGAATTGAACACTGGATTGAGAATACAATCCACGAGCGAATAAATATTCACCAATTTTCATTTCAGATTCTGCAGCGAATTCCGATTGGGGGAACTTTTTAATAATCCCTCGAAATTGTTCTAATGAACTATCGCCATCATCATTGACCAAGGCTTGTAAGTAGTAAACACCCGCTTCGTCAGGATATCGATCCAGGAGTTCGGGTAAATTATCCTTTACTTCCTCGATCCGGCCTTTTTCAATTAGGGTTAAATAAAGACCAATATTTTGAGCGATTAGGATTTGGCCCAGGAATAAAATAAAAATCGTAATCCAACGCACCATCATTTTTCTATTGGTTTATTTAAAAGTTGAATAATGTCATCAATTTGATTGGATAATTCATGGGGTTTAGACACATGAAGCGATAATTTTAATTTCATTAAATGAGCATGAACAGATGATTCGTTTTTAGAGAGAGCATCCTCAACAAGAGAAATGGCATTGTTATGTTCACCTTTTTCTTCCAATACATTGGCTAACTTGGCCAAGGCACTCAAGTTAGATTCATCTTTTTCTAAAATTCGTTCGTAAAATTTTTCAACTTCACTAAACCGCCCTAAATCAAATAATGCTGATTCTATTTTTGTATACACGCGGCGGCCTTCTTCTGGATTCAATAATGCAAATTTTTCCCAATTTTCGATAGCCTTAACTAAATCCCTAGTTTCTGCATACAAGTCACCTAACCGCAAATAGGGCAATCCAAAATCCGGGGCAGTTCTTAATGCTTTTTGGAAAATAGAAATGGCTTCATTGTGCTGGCCTTTGTCTAGTTTATCCATCCCTTGATAGACCAAAAATCGTGCAATTTGATTGGGGTCTTTAGACTGCTTGATTTTTTGAATGGTTTTGGATGTTTGTGTGGCTTTTTCCCAATCCCGCTGTTGTTCATAAATGGTGAGTAAAAATTCATTGGCCCAGAGATTCTTTTTATCCAGTTTTATGACGATCTCTGCTTCTCGTTTTGCTTTGGCAAATTGTCCTAACTGTTCAAAGTTCAATGCCAGAGATTTATGGATATTACGTTTTATATCTGTAGAAAGGTTTGGTCTAACAGTGAGGGATTGATGAATTTTTATGGCTGCCTGGGCATTCCCCTCTTCTCGCAAAATATCTCCCATTTGCAAATAGGCATCGATATGGTTCGTATCCTGTTTGACCACATCCCTGAGATTATTTAGGGCCGTTCGCGAATCACCCCGCACCATTGCATTGAGGGCATGGGTATATATGGATTCTGTCCGTGCCTGTTTTTTAGGACGGTAATAATAAAATATAAATCCGCCGGCACCCAAGAGAACCAACGCAATCCATAAAATCCAATCCAAGGTCAATCAACTCCATCTTCTGAATCATAGATGCCTTCATCTATGGCAACATTTCGTAAATCATTTAATTCATCAGACAACCGTCTATTTTTGGTACGTAAAGATCGCAACTCTGATTTCCCTGATAGGATATTGGTCACAGCAACACCATATCCTATTATCATACCAAGCGCCAATGCACCTAACATGACTACTGCAACCTGAACGTTTTCATATTGTGCAAATACAAGGTCAACCGAAACCATATTCGTATTTCGCATCAAAAAGAATAGCACCAAAATCATTATGACCAATCCGCCAAAAATTTTTACCAATTTCATCAAGCTGCCTCCATTTCTTGAACTTGAACTATTTCACCACGCAATGTAATCCCTTTTGCATCGTTAATTTTCACGGGAATCAAATCACGGATTTGCGCACATTCTTTATCAAAAATAACCCATTTATTTGAATCGGTTCTTCCGGCCCACTGGGCTGCTGATCGTTTACTCTCTTTCTCCACAAGCACCATTTCGACTTGCCCCACTCTCTTTTGGTTCTGTATCAAGGTATGCTGCTTTTGCAATTCAATAACCCGTTCTAAGCGATCTCGTTTCTCTGCTTCAGTAACATGATCCTCATATTCAGCCGCTTTCGTACCGGGCCGGGAAGAATACTTAAAGGTATAGGCGGAATCAAATTGGACTGCTTTCATCACATCCAATGTTTCCAAAAATTCTGCTTCATTTTCGCCCGGGAATCCAACAATTATATCTGTAGAAATACCGACGCCGGGAAGTGTTTCACGAATTTGATTTGCCAATGCCTTGAATTCAGCTTGAGTATAGGTACGGTTCATCCGTTTCAATACGCGGTCATTACCGGCTTGAAGCGGTAAATGAACATAGTTACAAATGGTATCATGTTTTGCCATCACATCTAATACTTCTTGGGTCATATCCTGAGGATGGGGTGAAGTATACCGTACACGTCTTATGCCGGGGATTTGTGCCACTGCATCCAGTAATTCGTGGAATTCTTGTCCGTCATGATGGTATGAATTTACATTTTGACCGAGAAGTGTAATTTCTAAAAACCCATCATTTACGGCATGAGTTGCTTCAGCAACTATACCTTCTATACTCCTAGAGCGTTCACGACCTCGAGTGAAGGGCACGATGCAAAAAGTACAAAATTTATCGCAGCCACGCATAATGGAAATCCATGCATTGATGCCTTCATTTCGGCTGGGAAACATATCGTCATAAACTTCAAATCTTGATAGTTTTGTATCCACTAAATGGGCAGAGTCTCCAGCCCTCTCTCTAATCATGTTAGGTATCCCTCCTGCGTTAATAACCCGGAAACCAATTCCGAATCGGCCACATTCATCTGGCAGCCATATGTCTCTATGAAATAAGATTTATGCATTGGTTGAACTTGAAAATTACTGAGAGAGAAGTAGAGGAAAAAAGGCTTACTTCAAATAGCCTGAGAAAAAATAATCCAATGGATTTTGAGGCGCACCGTATTGATGGACTTCATAATGGAGGTGGGGACCAGCCGATCGGCCAGTGTTCCCTGAGATGGCAATAAGATCGCCTCGCTTTACTTTTGCACCATATTTCACCTTAATTTTAGATAAGTGAGCATAAATGGTTCTAAAGCCATTACCGTGATCAATTTTTACCACTTTCCCAAATCCACCCTGATTTTGGGCAAATTTGACTTTACCATCAGCGGGTGTGTATATCTTTGTACCGGTGTTTACAGCAAAATCCTGACCATAATGGAAACGGACTTTACCGGTAAACGGGTCAGCGCGATAGCCAAACCCTGAACCTAAATACCCCTCTCTAACCGGTCGAATAGATGGAATTACTTTTAATTTATCTGAATGGTTTCTCACTTGATCTGCCAATGAGTTATAACTGCTTAATTCCAATTTGACTTTACGGGAAAGGGCATCCACATTCATTTCGATTTCAGAAATTTTATTTACAACATTTTCAGGGACACCTGCATATTTTTTGACATTATCGTAGGTCCCACCTACACCCAATTGCCGCACATCTTGATCAATTTGAGGCAATCCAGCATAGGTTCGGATAGCTTGATCCTTTTCTTCAATATGACCCATCTGAGTAGATACATCCTCTAACTGGGTCTGTAAGGATACCAATGTTTCCGTTAGATGCTCATAATTGGTTTGAAGATCTTTCATCTTCGCTTTATATAGCAGACCGGTAATGGCATCGGCGCTGAAAAATAAGACACCGGATATAACGACAACAGCTACACCTGTCACCGCCAACAATCGTCGACGTGAGAAGTGCAGGTGCTTTGCACCGGTATCCCGTTCGGATACAATGATATAGTTATGATATTGGTTTGTATTTTTTTTACGTCGGAACATATTTAGTCCCCAAAGATATCTCAGAATTTAATGATTAGGTTCCCAATACCCCAAATAGATCATTTGAGGTAAATTTTTAACAAATGAGAGCGTGTATTATGACGCAATCGTTGAAGGGCCTGATTTTTTATTTGCCGAATTCTTTCACCAGATAATCTCATTTGTCTTCCAATTTCTTCCAAATTTTTTGGTTCTTCACCTGACAATCCAAAATAAAGTAATAATACATTTTTTTCACGATCTTCTAATTGATCTAATACACCACGAATTTCCTGCTTTAAAGATTCAGAATAAATTTTTGCTTCTGGACGGTCGTCATCGGACTCTAGAAAATCAAGCCGGGTGGATTTAGAATCTTCCATGGGCTCATCCAAAGAATAAGTACTGCTGTAGGATTGGATTAAACCTTCAATCCATGAAATGGTGGTATTGGAAATTTCAGCCATTTCTTCTGAAGAAGGCTCTCTTTCATTAGCCTGCTCCCATTCTAAGGATTGCCGGTACAGTTTACCCATTTGATCGGTGACATTGGATGGAAGTCGAATGGTCCGCCCTGTTTTATTGATAGCCTGACGTATGCTTTGAGAAATCCACCACACTGCATATGAAATAAATCGAAATCCTCGCGTTTCATCAAATCGTTGTACCGCTTTGATCAAACCCAAATTGCCTTCATTGATCAAATCTTCTAAGGGGATACCATATTTTTGAAATTTTTTCGCCACAGCTACGACAAATCGCAGGTTGTGAGTCACCAATTCATTAATGGCATCCAAATCACCTGATTTAGCCAGCTGGGCAAGGCGGACTTCATCCGCATTGGAAAGAGGCTCCAGGTCTTTGATCTCCTGGAGATATTGAGTTAAAGCAGTGTAGGGTTTATTGGGTTTGGGCGAAATATATCCGGAATAGTTTATTCAGGCGTGGTCTTTTCTACAGTTTCGGGTTCGACTTCAACGATTTCACTTACTTCTTCTTCTTGAATATTATAATCTGTTTTAATGCGTTCTATTTCAGAAGATTTGGTCTGTATATTTTCTGTAATCGTATCAATTTTTTCTATGTGACTAAAAAATTCTGCATTGCCCGTAAAATTAACCATATTCGTATCTTTTGCCTGTTTATAAGCAAGACGACCTAGTGCTTCCAGTTCTTTGCGGCGATCTCGCTGTAATTGGTGGATTTCCAATTTGATCTTGCTGATCTTGGTCAATTCTTCTGTTTTAGCGACTGCAACTTTGCTCACTTCTTCCGCTTTTTCAATGGCGGCGTTGCTCCAGTCTTTCATATTGTGTTTTAGGTCATCCCATAATTTTGACATAGTCTCCTCGCTTTCGCGTTATAATTATATTGGAATTTGATGGATTAATTTTTCTTCAACAACATATTTGCGATATAAAATATGCCCGATCCAATAATCAGAGCATTGAGCTCAAGCATCACATTATTATCACGGATGCCCCAAATGAGACCCGATAATAAGATGACCATGGCCACAACCTGGATGCTTCTAAGTAGGACGTACTTCATATCGATCTTTCATACTTATCCAACGCCGGATATTTTTAATGTTCCATGCATAAGCACCGGATAAAATAGCCAGCGGGTTTGAAACTTCAGAAAGCTTTTTTGCTAACTCAGCCATTTGATGATCGTTCAACCGTTCATAAAGCATCCGGTTTACAAAGGAAAGGCGCCGCTTTCGATTTAATCCTTTAAAAACTTGCTTGGCTTCTTTATGCTTTCCGAGGATGGACAAGGCCGCCCCCTGACCTGATGCCATGGACATTCTTATACCAAACCCGAATAAATAATCCTGAAAACCACCCGCCTCACCAATTTTATATGGATACGTCATTCCACCGAAAGGAAGTGAAAAACTACCTCGGCTACCGAATGGCTTTCCTTCGGGAATGGTTATGCCATAATTATCAAAATAATCGACGCTATTTTTGAGAGGATCTATACCACTTTTCTTTGGTTTTTTATAAGCAGTGGCCAACGTACCCTCACCATTAATAATGATGAGATAGGCATATCCTTTGGGTGCAAATTCATGGCCCAATAATAAATGAACTTGATCCTGGAGCGATGTTGAAAAATTAATCCCACAAATGTAGGCCGCAGCATTGACTGTACCTGTAGCACGGATATCACAATCTTCAGGTGCTTTTTCACCCAATTGGATTTGAACACCGGCAGATTGACACTGACGATATAATTCTGTATCCAAATTGGAGGCGCCGCTCCCCCGCTTTACCATATGAAAAAATGGTTGGTGATGATGAATCAAAAATGAAGGTACCGTGGCGGTGTGGACTCTAAAACAGTTGACTGGGATGGATGTAATCTGACTATAATCAAAACCGGATTGCACAAAGAAATCAGTCATGGATTCATCAAAAATCCAATTATCGAGTCCTTCATAATCGCCATGGCGATTACCACCAATTTCCAACTCCTTTTCATACACGATAGGATTAAACCCGGCTTTTTTCAATTGGATTCCGGCTGTCATGCCCGCAATTCCGCCACCGGCAATTTTAATGGTTCTGGCAGAATCTCCCACTGGATGTTTTAACAATGGAGTTGTTGGACAGAAATAATTTCAGGTAATCCCATTAATTGCGTAAGAACTGCTTCTGGGACAGCATTATCTACACGTACCACAGCAAACGCTTCACCGTCATTCATTTCTCGACTTAAAAGGTATCCGCCAATATTAACTTTGGCTTGGCCCAGCATGGTCCCCACTTGGCCAATTACACCAGGGACATCTTTATTTTTTGTAAATAACATGGTACCATAAGGGATTACATCCATTTCATATCCCAAGATATTAACCAATCGAATTCGGCCCCCTTCAAATACACTTCCGGCAATACGCGTCGGTTCAGATTCTCCCTTAACACGTGTCCGTATCAAATTGGTATAAGAGCCACTATCATTGGTATAACTATGCTCGATACTAATCCCCAATTCTACAGCCAGCGATTCTGCATTAATATAATTTACCCGATCTGGGACTCGATTTTTTAGTAATCCTTTTAAAAATGCCAATGCTGCCGGTTTGGCTTCCTCCATGGTACCAGAGCATTCTACTTGAACCCGTTTAATCACACCCGGATTTAGCTGTCCCTGAAGGTTGCCCATAAGTTCCGCCAAATCCAAATTGATTTGAATTTCTTTCAACTTGGTCATATCGGAGATGGGCATATTAAGTGCATTGTTCAATTTTTCATGGAAGAGATAATCCCGTACCTGTTCACAAACTGCCATACTCACCCCTTCTTTAGCTTCTTCGGTTGAAGCCCCAAGGTGAGGTGTTAAAACAATATTTGGTGCATTCAATAGTGGATTGGATTCATCCACAGGTTCTGCAGTAAATACATCTATGGCCGCACCGGCGATTTTTCCATGGATTAACGCCTTGGCCAAATCCGCTTCATTAATGATACCGCCTCTAGCCACATTGACTATCCGGGCAGACCGTTTCATATCAGACAAACGCTCATAATCGAAAAGGTCACGGGTGGTGTCTGTCAATGGCACGTGGACCGTGATATAATCTGAATCGGCTGTCAGTTCATCCAAATCCACAATTTTAACTTCTTCCGGATTGAACATATCCTGGTTCATATAGGGGTCGAAACCAAGAATATTCATCCCAAAGGATCTGCATCGTGTCATGACTTCGCGGCCGATTTTCCCCATACCTACAATGCCTAAAGTTTTGTTTCGAAGCTCTGACCCCACTAATGCATGGCGATTCCATTCACCTTGTTTCATTCCTGAATCCCCAACAGCGATATTTCGAGATAAAGTGAGCATAATGGCCACGGTGTGTTCGGCGGCAGAAATGGTATTCACATCCGGTGTATTCATCACAACCACACCTTTGCGGGTGGCGGCAGGTATATCAATATTATCCACACCCACACCTGCTCGTCCTATGACACGAAGATTTTGGGCAACATCAATCATTTCTGCGGTCACTTTAGTGCCACTACGAATCACCCAGCCGTGGACGTCCTTGCACGCTTTAACTTTTTCTTCCGGTGTAGCGTTGGGCAATTGAATAACATCAAAATTTGCATCGGTTAGGACAGCCAATCCACTTTCGGTGATGGGGTCGGACACGAGGATTTTCATTAAAAATTACCCTTGCTGTGAACGTATGAGGTTTAAGGCCGAACCAGCTTTAAACCATTCAATCTGTGCTTCATTATAGGTATGGTTACAGACGATTTTATCAGATGAACCATCTTCGTGGTTAGCCACCAGAGTCAAAGGATTCCCTTTGGAGAATTGATCTAAATCCATAAAATCAAATGTGTCATTTTCTTGGATTTTATCGTAATCACTTTTATCCGCGAATTTTAAGGCCAACATACCCTGTTTTTTCAAATTCGTTTCATGGATTCGGGCAAAAGAACGGACCAATACAGCCCGGACACCAAGAAATCGAGGCTCCATGGCCGCATGCTCTCTTGATGATCCTTCACCATAATTCTCATCTCCAACTACAAGTGTAGGCACTCCATTAAATTTATAATCTCGCTGTACATCCGGAACCGGGCCATATTCACCATTAAGTTGATTCTTAACAGAATTGACTTCATCATTATAAAAGTTCACAGCACCAGTGAGCATATTATTTGAAATGTTGTCTAAATGTCCACGAAAGCGTAGCCAAGGACCCGCCATGGAAATATGATCAGTTGTACATTTCCCTTTTGCTTTGATAAGCAATTTTGCGCCAGTGATATTTTGGCCATCCCAAGGTGCAAAGGGTTTTAAAAACTGCAGTCGCTCCGAATTGGCGTCAATGACAACTTCTACATCAGATCCATCTTCTGCAGGGGCCTGATAGCCTAAATCTTCAACTTCAAATCCTTTTTCTGGGAGATCGTAGCCGGTTGGTGCTTCTAACATGAAGGTTTTTCCATTTTCATTGGTCAGTGTATCCGTGGCGGGGTTAAATGTTAAATCCCCTGCAATGGCGATAGCCGTAACCAATTCAGGCGACCCCACAAAAGCGTGGGTATTGGGGTTTCCATCCGCCCTTTTGGCAAAGTTTCGATTAAAAGAATGGACGATTGTATTTTTTTCTTCTTTTTCAGCACCGGTGCGAGACCATTGACCAATACACGGTCCGCATGCGTTGGCAAATACGCTGGCGCCTAATGCATCGAATGTATCAATAAAACCATCCCGTTCAATGGTGTATCGGACTTGTTCAGAACCGGGTGTAATGGTGAAATCTGCTTTTGTTTTTAATCCTTTATCCACGGCCTGTTGTGCGATTGAAGCAGAACGTGAAATATCCTCGTAAGAGGAATTGGTGCATGATCCGATTAGGCCTACTTTTACATCGGTTGGCCAATCGTTTTCTTCAGCTGCTTTTGCCATTTCAGAAATGGGTGTGGCTCGATCCGGTGTAAAAGGTCCGTTCAAATGGGGTTCCAGTTCGGATAAATTGATTTCAATGACTTGATCAAAATATGATTCAGGATCGGAATACACTTCAGGATCCGCTTTCAAGTGTTCGGCAATATCATCGGCTAATTCTGCAACTTCTTTACGTCCTGTGGCTTTGAGATAATTCGCCATGTGTTCATCGTACCCAAACATGGATGTGGTGGCACCAATCTCCGCTCCCATGTTGCAAATTGTTCCTTTGCCGGTGCAGGACATTTTATCTGCGCCTTCACCAAAGTATTCTACAATGGCGCCTGTCCCGCCTTTTACAGTAAGGATACCTGCCACTTTCAGAATCACATCTTTAGCAGATGTCCATCCGCTCATTTCACCAGTGAGTTTTACACAAATGAGTTTGGGAAATTTCAATTCCCATGGCATACCGGCCATAACGTCTACAGCATCTGCACCACCAACACCAATAGCCACCATACCGAGACCACCAGCATTGACTGTATGGCTATCGGTCCCAATCATCATTCCACCGGGAAAAGCATAATTTTCAAGGACAACCTGATGGATAATACCTGCACCGGGCTTCCAAAAACCAACTCCGTATTTATTTGATACAGATTCCAAGAAATCATAGACTTCGCTATTCACATCTTTGGCCACATCCAAATCTGTATCAGCGCTTACTTTAGCTTGAATAAGGTGGTCACAGTGGACTGTTGAGGGGACGGCCACTTTGTCTTTCCCCGCCATCATAAATTGGAGTAAAGCCATTTGTGCCGTGGCATCCTGCATGGCCACACGGTCCGGATCAAAATCCACGTAAGATTCCCCGCGAACATGGGCCTCTGTGGCATCCCCTTGAGAAAGATGACTGTACAATACTTTTTCGGCGAGGGCTAATGGGCGACCGACAATTGATCGGGCGGCAGCAATTCGGCCAGGCAAACGGTCATAAAGGGCTTTGATCATATTTAGGTCAAACACAAGAAATCCTTAATTTTAAAGCGTGGGTGCATATCAACAGTAAAAATTCGTGATAAATTGAAGGTGAAATTAAGCTTTTTTGCCGTCGGAAACAATTTCAATACATGCAAGAAATATGAAGTTGTAAAAAAAAAGATAAAAGGCATTCATCATCCATCCAATATATAGTCTAAATTTTATCCCCATGAGACGCGCCCAAATTCTTCTTCTCCTATTTATTTCATCTCAGTTGATGATGGCACAAACCCAGTGGAAAGTAATTTCCAATCGCGCCGATGAATTGGTTATTCATCTATCATCAAGTCCACAATCTCCTCATGATTTGTCACCCATAAACCTCCTAATAGGATTACCAGATTCAAATCTACCTAGTATCCAAATCAGAGAAAGTGCATCACAACCCCATCCATTCAATGACATGAGTTCTAACACAACCAAATGGATTCATCAGCAAATAGTGAACGGACTTCATACGGGGACGCTGCAGATTAGTCCCACCACTGAAAATGGGACCTATATACAAGATCAATGGTTTACAATCCGGTTTAGAAATCCGCGCAGAATAGAAAGCAAAATTTCAGCTCACCAACAGGAAATGCTATCTCCTAAAATCATCAATTGGAGCTGGGCAAAAAACTGGATTGGGCAGAAGAAACGAACCCTGTATAAAGTAAGTCCCATACCTGAAGGCCATTGGATAAAAATGAACGTCATGGTAGATGGAATGGTTAAAGTTTCAGGAGAGGAACTCCGCAAACATATTACAACAAACAGTAATTTTGATCCCAGAAGTATCATGCTATTTACAGGCTCGGCATTTGGTCGGGATCGCACTTACGATCTCACCCAAAAATCCGTATCAAATACTACCATCCCTGATAACTTGATTGAACTCCCTATTTCAATCTCAGGTGAATCAGACGGAAATATGTCCGAAACCGATATTCTGTTTTTCTATGGGCAAGGCCCTAGCGGCTTTGACCAGCAATTGGATAAAATTAATTGGCATCAAAATCTATATTTTACTACATCGGTTTATTGGTTGCTCATTCCGGATGATACTGCACTACGCGGTAAAAGAATTGAAACGGGGAATATTGTTGTCGATGGTCCACTTAGTGTGGATTATGGTGTATCCTACCGCCATTTTGAGACAGACTTAGTCAATCCACATAAATCGGGATTGGCCTGGGGAAACACCATCATCCGCCAAGGTGGTACATTTGCACAATCATTAAATCTTAATCATCCTGTCACTTCTACCACTGCCACAGGATCATTTGGTATGATTGGAAATGAAAATGTTCCGACACGATTCGGTAATACCAAACATAAAGCGACACTCTCATTAAGTGGGGCAGAATTGGCAGACATGGAATGGTCCCATTTGGGTTTGAAATCGAACACATTTACTATTCCCGCTGGCCAGTTGATTGATGGCGAACAATCATTTCAAATCACCAACAATTCGGACAATCCAAATTCGGAGCCCTATTTTGATTTTTTCACACTGGCATATACAAGGAAGCTGAACTACACCGCCCCTTTTGATTTTTTTAGTTCTGTTACTTCCAATGATATGACTTTTTCCATTACAGGAAATGGCCTGAATATTTGGAATATTACAAATACGGCCCATCCTGAAAATATCCCTGTTCGGACAGAGGGTGATCAAACCATCATGCGAGTATCTCTTCCAGCGGATACACTACAACGGTTTGTGGTCTTTAATTTAGATGATATACCCATACATACGAATATAATGCCCATTGGTCCAAGAACATGGAATCAATTGCGGAATACGTCCAATATTGCAGATCATATAATTGTAGGTCCGTCCGCATTCTCTAACGCTTCTGCACCGTTGGCTGACCATCGACAAAATACTATATTTGCTAGTATCGAAGATATTTACAATGAGTTCTCAGGCGAAAATCAGGATCCCATTGCCATTCGCCATTTTCTGCAGTGGACACAAGAGAATTGGCCTCAAAAACCATTAACAGTTTTGTTTATGGGTGATGCGGATTATGATTATCGAAATATCACTGGACAATCCAAAATACATGTGCCTACAATTGAAGTGGGCACCAACTATTCTCATGCGACAGATGACAGGCTAGTGGCATTTAACGGCATTATCCCTGAAATGGCCACAGGACGGTATCCAGCCCGATCTGCAGAAGAAGTCACTGCATTTGTAGAGAAGATTGTGGCATTCGAGACCTCAATGCCGAAAGGTCTTTGGAAACAACGGGTGACTCTCGTAGCCGATGACCCTGCCCGACCCGAAAAGGAGTCCTATGAATTGTATGTGGGGAAAAGCCATACCCTAAATTCAGAACGATTGGCAAAATCAATTCCAGATTTTATGGAAGTGAAAAAACTTTATATGGTGGAATACCCTGAAGAAAACGATGGTTCAGTTTTTGGTGTCACCAAACCGGCAGCAACTCAAGCACTATTTAATCAACTCTCCAGTGGCACAGCACTCATTAATTATATTGGCCATGGTAATCCCACACAATGGGCTCAGGAAAAACTGCTCATTATTAATGAATCCCGTAATGATGTTGAAAGCATAAAAACCCAAATGAAATTACCCATTTGGTTGGCGGGCACCTGTAATTGGGGCCAATTTGATGCTATTGACCGTGAATCATTCGCTGAAGAACTTATTCGAAAAGAAATGGATGGGGCATCGGCCGTCATTACCACCACGAGGGGGATAACGGTGTCCAGCAATATTAATTATTTAGAATCTATATTTGGTCAATTTTTTGATGGAGATTCTGTGTCCCAATCCACCTTAGGCACACTGTTGCAGTCCGTAAAAACCGGCGGTAGCGATGGGGAACTATTCCATTTATTTGGCGATCCAGCCATGCCATTGTCCATCCCATCTCAATTGGTTCGATCAGCTACAGTATCACCAGATACATTGGCCACACTTGAGGTGGGTACTTTGTCAGCACAAACGCCGTTTGATTCGGGCGAAGGATACCTCGTATTTAAGGACGGCGCCAATGATAAAACTGAAACATTTCAATTTGCATCCAAACAGGAGACCATGACTTATTTGGCGAATGGCCCCACCTTATTCATTCAGAGGAACATTCACATTTTCTAACGGCAGCTTATCGCCGCAGTTTCGCGTCCCGAAAGATATAACTTATTCAAAAAATAATGCCAAATTGCGATTCAATATTTCTGACGGAAGTTATAACGAAGCACTGGGCGCTGTTGCTGATATTCCCCTTACCTTAGGCACACCATCTACAGATACAGAAGGGCCCATCATTACATTTGAAACTCAGGACGGGCGCATGCTTCGTTCCGGTGATCATATTCCTATTGATGAAATACTGGTGATTCGATTATCCGACCCTTTAGGAATAAACCTGACCGGAGAAAAAGGGCATGAATTAATGATTGTCGATCCTGTGACTGAATCAAAAACGAATGCTGTGGATCAATTTATTTATGATACCAATAGCTTAAATACGGGTAGGATTCAGTTCCCCATTGATTCGGAAGACGATGCCATTTCTCTGGGTATCAGCGCATGGGATAATGCAAATAATCCAACTGAAATTCAGATTGAATTGTTTTTACTTAAATCCAAAAAACTGGATTTACTCCATGTCCTGAATTTTCCCAATCCCTTTGCCAATGATACACAGTTTACCTTTGAAGTCACCGCATCCGCATCCGTTTCCATCGATGTATATACCCTTGAAGGCCGGCGGATTAAATCATTTTATCCAGAACAATTTGCCTTGGGGTACCACCGCATACCATGGGATGGTCGAGATGAATTTGGTAATCGTTTGGCCAATGGCGTTTATTTATATAAAATGACCGCTGAAAATGACGGCCAAAAAATTAATCATATTGGGAGGCTCGCTATATATCGATGAGTAATTCTATCATACTTGCATCCGGTTCGCCTCGGCGGAAACAATTATTAGAACAAATTGATTTTTCTTTTCAAGTGATACCAAGCCAAGTGAATGAAGATTTTTCTATTGGGCTCAATCCTCCTGGTTTTGTAGAACATTATGCAAAAGCCAAAGCACTGGATGTAGCAAAAGGCTATCCGGATCAATTTGTGGTTGGGGCAGATACAGTGGTGGTTTTTGATGGAAATATCTTAGGAAAACCCAAAGACAGAGATGACAGTTTTCGGATGCTTTCTTTACTATCTAGTCAAACCCATTCTGTATACACGGGCGTATCAATTCAATGCCTATCATCTGGAGTTGACGATACCTTCCATGGGAAAACTGATGTTACATTTAATACTTTATCTGATAATGATATATTTTATTATATTGATACTTATCAACCTTTTGATACAGCGGGAAGCTATGGCATTCAAGATTGGTTCTCTGTATGTGTCGATCGAATTGATGGCTGCTTTTACAACGTAATGGGCTTCCCTCTTTCATTATTTTATCGACACTTTTCTGCTCATATAAAATAATTGAATAGGAGTTGATAAAAGGGTTTTACTCATGGAAATCATTCATGTAACTTTTCCGCCCTTATGTCTGAGTTTTATACAGAATTAAAAGCACTCCGGGAAGAACGAGGCATTGATCTCGAAGAGATTCACCATCGCACGAAGATTAGTTTGGCCTCACTTAATGCAATAGAAAATGGTCAATTCAGCCAGCTGCCCCACACTTATATGCGGTTATTTGTAAAAGCATATGCTACTGAAATTGGAGCTGATGCAGAAGAAACATTAAGCCAACTGGAGACCTTCCTCGGCAATAAACCTGCTCCCCCAACACCAAAAAAAGAGGAAGACCAGGAAACACCTGAATCGCCTCCATTGACGGAGTCTGAATCTGCAGATCTCTCAGCCCCAAACCGATCCGCAAAAAATATGCGTAAGGATATGGTTACTGGCATCATATTGGTGGCTATTTCCATTTTTGCCATTTATATCATTCGCGTCATTAATGCTGAAGAAGCGGCAAAGGCCCCTATGGAATATCCTAGCGAATTTGAGGAAGAAGGCCCCATCACCGATCAAATGCTTCAAAATGATTATGATGTTTTAACCCAATCCACTCAAATTATGGAAGCAGAAGCGCCATACACTTTGAAGTTGGCGACGGCAGAGCGAGTGTGGTATCGCTCTCAATCAGATACCCTTTCACCAGCCGAAGCAGTCCTCCCGATCGGAGACAACCGTCTCATCGAATTCGGGGATTCTCTTGAAATCCTTTTTAAGCATACAATAGGTTTAAACCTCTACTTGAATGGATTAACCCTAAACTCCTTTGATTCATCCCAAAATCCAGTCAAAATATCTATTTCGACTGTAGACAAAACAGTCACAATTCAGCACTTCACTCCGAAGATCTGACCCCAAACTTTAAAGTCATTCTTTAGTCAAACGCCCCATCTACAGTGGGGAACATATATTTTTTTCATAAAATATATTGACACCTGTGGGGGATAAGGGATACATTGTGGGTAGTTGTGGGTAATTATCCCTAACATTTGGGCATGACTTTAAATCAAAATACATTTACTGGCGAATTTTCTTATTCATTGGATGCGAAGGGCCGCGTCAATATTCCGGCTAAATTTCGGAACGGGCTCACCGATGATAATGAGCAATCCTTCGTGATAACACGAGGGATGGATCCATGTATTTGGGTTTACCCCGTCATCATTTGGCAGGCCATTGAAGATGAATTAAGAAAACTCTCTTCCCTCTCCCGTTTAAATCGATCGTTTGTAAGAAGTACGGTTCGATATGCGTCCACGGTCCAATATGACAAACAAGGCCGCATCGCCCTCACCTCTAACTTAATTGACTATGCTGAATTGGGCAAAGAAGCCTTGATTATCGGCATGGTAAATAAAATTGAAATTTGGAACCCCACATTACTTGATGCAGCTGATCAAGCATCCAAAGAAATTGAATCCTCTGAATTTGATGAATTGGCAAACCAAATTATTCTCTGAATCATATGACGATGCCACAGGATTACAACCAACCTCATATTCCTGTGATGCTATCGGAAGTGACCCAATACTTAAACCTGCAGCGCGATGGCGTGTATCTCGATGGTACCGTTGGCGCTGGCGGGCACGCCACACAG
>LUMJ01000229.1_pt1 | contig 18726 bp, 16 predicted proteins | sample 729631 | NCBI WGS metagenome assembly LUMJ01 (sample SAMN03860266, study PRJNA289734) | marine metagenome | biome: seawater column; feature: ocean; material: water; isolation source: Red Sea water column Station 22 - depth 500m | place: Saudi Arabia: Red Sea | collected 2011-10-15 | depth 500 m
TTTTTAAAACTCTCGTCTGGAAGATATTTCAACAAAAGTCTTAATTGATTTTCACTGCCACCAAAAGAATCATTAAATGAAACAGGTCTTGATTGATCATCGTTTATTTTTTTTAAAATTCTAGATTTTTCTTCCACTTGCTAAGTTCTATCAGCTATTTATCAATAAATTCTTTTAATGTAATAAATAATTTTGATATATCGCCATTGTTAGTTTCGATTACTGAAGCAAATTCTTCTTTTTGAGTTCTAGCCAAACTTAATCCTTCTATAATTAAATCTCTAATTAGAGGTTTATCAGGATTTTTCGTGTAAACCCTCCATTCAATTTTAACTTCTGGCTTTTTGTCATCTGCAAGAAGCAAGCTTTTAACAATTGTGTACTTGGGACTTAAAATTTCTGCAGAAAGAACATCAATTTTTGGTTCTGAATAATCAGTTAATCTGGAGGTGAAGCTTTTTAAAAAATACTTCTCAAATAAAACAGAATATTCTTTTAACTGGTCATCAGAAAGTTGTTTTCTGTAATTTCCTAGCGTGTAATATCCTATTCCTTTAATATCTACGGTCTTAAGAGCCATTTCAGATAACTTCTTTGTCTTGAATTCTTGGCTATTTGTTGCAACAAGTATTTTTTTTGCCTCAGTAACTATTTCAGAAATAAATTGTTTGGGGTCACTGCTATAGGCATCACTTTTGTTAGATGTAATAAAAGAAAAAAAAACAAAAAAAACAATAATGAAAAATTTTTTTTTCATATTACTTATTTTTTTTAAATTAATTAGTATCTATTTCTTCCCAATCATCAGTATCTTGGGTTTCAACTACAGACTCTAAATTAGCTATTTTTTTGTTTCTTTCTTGTATATATAAACTTTTTACAGTCGCGTAGAGATCGATAGAATTCTTTTCCAAACTATCAAAGGATTCAATGTTTTTTGATCTAAAATCTACAGCATTGGTTCCTCTATAGTAATAGTAATTGTGTTCTGAATAATTATCATTACCCACCAATCCATTATGTACTTCGCTGTTGTGAGTTACATGATATATTGGATCTAAAAACATGTTACCTATTAAACCGGCAGCATCTCTTACTGTTGTTGGTCCCAGGATTGGAAGTACAAAATAGCAACCACTGCCTGACCCCCATCTACCAAGAGTTTGTCCAAAATCTTCTTTTCCTTGTGGTTCAATTCCTAATGCTGCTGCTGGGTCCCATATCCCTAAAACACCTACTGTCGTATTAATTAAAAATCTTCCAGCTGTACTTCCTGCTTCACGAAAATCTCCCTGCAAAATATGATTTGAAAGAGTTAATAGAGAACGTAAGTTACCAACTACATTGCCTGTTCCTTGTCTTATTGGTACAGGAAGCGCTCTATAGCCCTTCGCAATAGGTCTAAATATTGCTCTGTCTAAACCGTGATTTAACGAAAACATTGCTCTGCTTAAACCTTCAAAACATTCTCCAGTTATTTCCTGTGTATTGAAGTCCTTTAATTTTTCACTCCCAGTTGAGCCTGCTATTACTGGGCTTATTTGAAGCAAAAAGGCAAAAAACGATATATATATAATCTTTCTCATCACTATGCTGTATCAACTATGCTATATATATTATTTGTTGGTAAAAAATAGTCAAAATATTGTTTATAATTAGCATTTTTATAAAATTTGTGACTAAAATGTAACACGATGAAAATTACAAATTTTTTTTCACCAAATTACGATAAAAAAAAAAGGGCACCAAATTTAGTAAAAATGATCGTATTTCATTATACTGGAATGCAATCTGAGCGCGAATCTTTGCAAAAGCTTTGTAACTCAAATTCTCAAGTAAGCTGTCATTATTTAATCAATCGAAATGGAAAGGTTTTTAGACTAGTTCAGGATAATTATATTGCTTGGCATGCAGGTAAATCTTGTTGGGGAAAATATATAAATTTAAATAAAAATTCTATCGGTATAGAATTGGTAAACAAGGGACATCAATTTGGTTATACGAGTTTCAAAAAAAAACAAATATCAAGTTTAATAAAACTGAGTAGGAAACTCATTAAGAAATATAAAATTAAAAAAAAAAATATTGTAGGTCATTCTGACATCGCTCCTTTGAGAAAAATTGATCCCGGCGAAAAATTTCCATGGAAATATTTGGTAAAAAATAAAGTTGGAATATGGCATAGTTATAAGTCTAATTTTTTAAAAAAACATAGAAGATTAAAAGTTCTTACAAAACAAGATAAAAAAAAATTTATTAAAAATTTAAATAAAATTGGATATTGTTTTTCTATTAAAAATACACCATTTTTCATTAAAACTATTAAATCTTTTCAGAGACATTTTAGAAAAGAACTAATTAATGGGATTTTAGACCACGAGTGTTTAATGATCGCTCAAAATTTAACAAAAAAACTATAAAAAACCCTTGATTTAGAACCTCTTTTTGCATTATATAGCCATTGCCAGACAATTGATTAGTCGCTTTTGTTGAAAAACAAGAGAGGAAAGTCCGGGCTCTATAAGGACACGGTGCCAGATAACATCTGGCGAGGGTAACCTCAGGGATAGTGCCACAGAAAATAAACCGCCTGATCGAGGCAAGGGTGAAAAGGTGCGGTAAGAGCGCACCGGTTTTTTGGTAACAAAAAGCGCATGGAAAACCCCACCGGGAGCAAGACCAAATAGAGATGGCATGGTCTAATTTAGACCGAAAACAGTTCTTAGTTAGCCATCTGGGTTGGTTGCTAGAGGCTAGATGTGAATTTAGTCCCAGATAAATGACTAATTTGAATGACAGAACCCGGCTTATAGATTGTCTGGCTAAAATCTAAATATCGCAGATTAGAAATAGTGAATGTTCACCATTTGATTCACTAATGATTCAAATCTGTACTAAAAAATCAACTTTTACGTTTTTTCCCTAAATAATCATTTTTTAAGTCAAAAAGGACCAAAATTAGGGTATTGACGCGTAGGTTGAAAACCCATATTATCCCATGTATTCCCAAAGGAGGGGGATATGGTGCTTAAAAAGCAAAATCATCCGCTAGGTGTTGATTTCTTTAGGGGTGCCTCTGACTTAAAAAAATATGTTTTTATCAACTTACGAAAACAAATTAGACAAGAAATGGAGGGTATCGGTGCCAGCCAGTTTTAGGTCTTATTTAAGCAGCATGGGTTACAATGGTGTTATTTGTTATCCATCATTTAACAATCCCTCTATTGAAGGATGTTCACAAAACAGAATAGAAAAACTTTCTAAATCAATAGACTCTCTAAATCCATTTGAGGAAAAAAGAGATGTTTTTGCAACTTCTGTTTTAGCGGAAAGTGTAAATCTTCAGTTTGATAGTGAAGGAAGAATTTCTATACCTGATAAATTATTAAACCATGCAAAAATTAAACAATCCATGCTTTTTGTAGGACAGGGAACAACTTTTCAAATTTGGGAGCCAAAACTTTTTGAGAAATTTAAATTTCAGGCTAGAAAAAAAGCTAATTTGAATAGGTCAAGTTTAAAATGGGAAACACAATTTAAAAAGGAGGATAAATGACAATTAATGTAAAAGGTCCAGAATTAAAGGAATTGAAACCCAGAATTTTAGTTTTAGGTGTTGGTGGAGCGGGAGGAAATGCTCTTAATGGTATGATCGATGCTGGAATGGAAGGCGTAGAATTCGTTGCAGTAAATACCGATGCACAAGATTTGATAAATAATAAGGCTGAAGGAAAGATTCAGCTAGGGCAAAATTTAACAAAAGGTTTAGGCGCAGGCGCTAAACATGAAATAGGTCAAGCTGCAGCTGAAGAATCATTGAACGATATTGTTGATTATATTAAGGGCAGTAATATGGTTTTTATAACTGCAGGGATGGGTGGAGGAACTGGAACAGGAGCTTCTCATGTGATTGCAAGGGCAGCAAAAGAATTAAATATTCTTACAGTTGGTGTTGTAACTCTTCCTTTTTCTTTCGAAGGTCCAAAAAAAATGAGAATAGCCCTTCAGGGATTAGAACAATTAAAAAAACATTTAGATACAAACATAATTGTTCCTAATCAAAACATATTTAAAATTATAAATGAAAAAACAACTTTAAAAAATTCTTTTGGATTATCAAATGACGTTTTAAAATTTGGAGTTCAAAGTGTTACTGATTTAATGGTCCGACCCGGTTTAGTTAATCTAGATTTTGCAGACGTAGAAACTGTTATGAAAGGAATGGGCAAAGCAATGATGGGTACCGGTGAAGCGGAGGGAGATAAAAGAGCAGAAGAAGCTACAAATGCTGCGCTTAACAATCCTTTAATCGATGAGTATTCATTAAGGGGAGCAAAAGGTTTATTGGTTAATATAACAGGAGGATCAGACCTCACCACGTTTGAAGTAGACGAAGCTGTAAATAAAATTAGAGCTGAAGTAGATCCCGAAGCAGAATTAATTTTTGGTTCGATTGAAGATCCAAATTTAAACGGAAAAATTAGAGTTTCAATTGTTGCTACATCCTTAGATGGGCAAGAACCAGAAACAAAGCCTGTGGTAAGCATGGTTCATAGATTGCATAACAGAAATACCGGATATAGCAATAATTCAACAAGCAACATAATAGCAAATCAAGAAACTTTAAATGCAACTGAAGGAGCAACTGCGCTAGATATAAGGACTGATGTCGAGCCTGATAAATCTATCAATCAAAAAGGAGAACAAGAATTAACTCAACAACCTTCTCAAGAAGAAGCATCATTAGAAAATATTTCAATAGAAAGTGCTACTTATATGGAAAATATTCCACAACAAGATGAAATACCTAATTTTGAGGTAGAAAGTATTGAGCTTGCAACACCACAACTATTTTCTGATGATGAGAGCATAAGCTCGTTAAACGATGAAAATAATACAAATATAATTTCAAACGTGGACGATAGAAAAGAATTTGAAACAAAAGAGAATTTAGAATCTAAAGAACCGTTGTTGTTTGAAGATTCTGAAACAGAAGATAATTTTGAAATACCAGCTTTTTTAAGAAGACAAAAAAACTAAATGGAAGAAGATAGAGAAATTTATGAATGCCACCATGTCACTGGACAAAATAAAACATTACCCAGTGATGCTAGATCAATTATTAAGCATTATATCCCCTCAACATGGTGGCACGTATATTGACTGCACTTTTGGCGGCGGAGGATATTCTCAAGCAATATTAAAATATCCAGGTACAAAAGTTCTTGCTATTGATAGAGATAAATCAACACAACAATATGCTGACGTTTTAGTAAAAAAATTTCCAAAAAGATTTAGTTTTTTTCAAAATAAATTTAGTAATCTTAACAAAATTATTAAATTAAATTTAAATCCACGAGCCATAATTTTCGACTTAGGACTTTCTTCTTTTCAATTATCAGATAACAAGAGAGGGTTTTCTTTTAAATCCAAAGACTTAAGTATGCAAATGGGAATAAATAAATATTCTGCTTATGATGTGGTAAATACTTTAGATAGAAAAAATTTAGCAAATATTATAAAAATTTTAGGAGAAGAAAAAGACGGAAAAATAATTGCAAATAAAATTGTCAGATATAGAGAAAAAAAACCAATAAAAACATCAGAAGAACTTACTTTTGTAATTAATAATGCAAAAAAAAATTATAATAATTATAAAAAGAATTCTGCTACAAAAACCTTTCAAGCGATAAGAATTTTTGTTAACCAAGAATTAACGGAGTTAATTTTAGGTTTAATTTTAGCTTCACGTATACTATCGAACGGTGGCATACTAGCTGTTGTAAGTTTTCATTCTTTAGAAGATAAAATAGTAAAAAATTTTTTCAATTTATATTCCAATTTAAAAAAAAATCCTTCCAGGTATTTGCCATTAAACGAAAATAAAGAAGACTTATTTAAATTATTATCTAAAAAACCTTTAATTCCTAATAAGCATGAAATTCGCAAAAATATTCGTTCAAGATCTGCAAAATTAAGATATGCAATCAGAAATAATAATTCATTTTTTTATCCAAAGGAATTTAAAGAAAAATTTGAGCATTATTTTAAAATAGAGGAGATAAGATTATGAACCTCAATCCAAAAAAATGGCTTAATACTCTGCCGAATCTAAATATAGAAACTAATCAAGAAGAATATAAGTTAGATGCTAAAAAGTGGGTCGACACTCTTCACAAAAAAAACAAAGATAACTCAATTAAAAAATACTCTTTAGTTACAATTTTATTTGTTGTTGGTCTAATATTCGTTTCTATAATTAAAAATGAAACAAGAAATTTACAAAAAGAAATAGATAAACTAGAGGCCACAATTAATGTTATTAAGTTTGATTTATATCAAACAACTCTAGATCATGAAGTTATTACTTCTCCAGATAACATATCAAGATTAGCGAAAGAATATTTAGAATCTGATCTAGTTTCTTACAAAAAATCGCAAATAAAACAGATAGGAAAAAAAGAAAAAATTTTTACTAACCCTGAAAATGTGGAAATTCAAAAAAAATTAGAACGAAAAGTTAAAAATAATAAAAACAAGATAGGATTAATATTTGCAAATAAGATTAAAGAAAAAAAAATTGAATTAGCAAAACTTCAAGAGCTCTATTATAAACCTAAGGAAATACCTAAAGAATTAAAATCACAGTTAGTAAAAACAGTTGAAATGAAAAAAAAAGAATTAGAAAAATTAAAAGAAATTTATTCTAATCCAGAAAGTATATTTACATCAAAAAGAGCACAACGCTGGGTTGGTTTTCAAGTAGTTAAAGTTTTTTTAGGCATGCCTATTATACCAGGCAAATAATTTTTAATGAAAATTAAACAAAAAAGCTTTTTTTTTGAGGATTATAACGAGTCAGAAATTACTGTTAATAATGCAAAAAATAATCAGCCAAAAGTTTCATTAAGCAGAGTCACTTTTTTATTTTATATTTTTCTTAGTGTAATACTTATTTTTGGTATCAAAATTATTTATCTTTCATTATCACCAGATAAAAATTTTTTTTTACAAAATATAAACCAAAACTTTATAAAAGAGAGGAGAGATATCCTAGATCGCAACGGAGTTATTCTTGCAAGAAATATCAATATTTATGATGCTGCTGTAAGACCAAAACTAGTTAAAGATAAAAAAAGATTGATAATTAATTTAAAACTTATTTTTCCTGAACTAAACATTAATAAAATTAGAGAAAATTTTAATAAAAATAAGTTTTTTTATATTAAAAGAAGTTTAACAGAAAATGAATACACAAAACTTTGGTTATTAGGAAACAAAGGCATAGAGTTTCCAAAAAGACAATATCGAATTTATCCACAAAAAAATCTCTTTAGTCACATTTTAGGACAAACTGACGATAGCAATACTGGCATATCTGGAATAGAAAAATTTTTTGACAAAGATTTAAAAAGTAGGAATCTTATTAATTCGTCTTTAGTTTTAACTTTAGATTCAAATTTACAGTATTTAATCAGAGAAGAATTAACAAATGCACAATTAGCTTTTAATAATATTGGTAGTGCCGCAATATTGATGAAAGTAACAACTGGTGAAATATTATCTTTAATTTCTTTACCAGATTATGATTTAAATCAACGAATTTCAATTAGCAATGACATTTACGCAAATAAAATTACATTAGGCATATATGAGTTGGGATCTGTCTTTAAAACTTTTACTTTGGCCGCAGGTTTGGAAAATAAAGTAATAAAACCAAACACAATATTTAATAATTTAGAAAAAAAACTAACCTGCGACAAATATACAATAAGTGAACATGATAAATTACCAGAAAATTTAAGTGCTGAACAAATTTTGATCCGATCATCTAATATTGGTGCAGTTCGTATAGCTCAAAAGATTGGAATTGAAAAATATGAAAAATTTTTAAATTCTTTAGAACTTTTCGAAACATTTAATTTAGATTTAGAAAAAATCGGAAGTCCACTTCCTTTTAGATGGGGAAAATGTAAACTTGCAACCGCATCATATGGACATGGTATTGCGACAACACCTTTTCAGCTGGCAAGAGCCTACGCAATTTTGGGAAATGGAGGATATAAAATTGAACCATTTATTTTAAAGAGAGGAATAAAATTCATAGAAAAGGGAGAACAGATCATTTCTACTAAAACAAGTAATGCAATTAATTTGATGTTAAGGAAAGTGGTAAGTCTTGATGAAGGAACCGCTAATTTTGCAAACATTGAAGGGTACGAAGTTGGTGGTAAAACGGGAACTGCGTTAAAGTATAATTCAAATGAAAAATTAAATACATTTGTTTCATTGTTTCCGGCAAGTAGACCCAACTATGTTTTACTTGTAATGTTGGATGAGCCAAAACCTGCTCCTAATTTTGCATACGAATTTCCACCATCAAAAAAATTTCCAAATGGATATATACACAAAGGTGAGAGACGAAATACTTCAGGCTGGAATGCAGTAGTCGTTGCAGGCAAAATTATAAAAAAAATTGGTCCAATTTTAGCCATAAATAACCTACAAGCTTCCAACAATTTTTAAATGCATTTGGGTAATTTACTTAAATCTACAAGTAAGAATTATCGAAAAATACCTGTTAAGGGTATTTCGTTTGATAGTAGAAAAATCAAAAGAAAGGATATTTTTTTTGCAATTAGAGGAAATAAAACATCAGGAGCTAATTTTATTAACGATGCAATATCAAGGGGAGCCTCAGCAATTATAAGTGATAAAAAAATAAAACATAAAAATCTTCAAATACCTCTACTTTTGGTTAAGGATGTTAGAAAGAGCTTATCTGAAGCTTGTTCAAAATTTTACAAAAAAAAATCGCCAAATATAATTGCTGTAACAGGAACAAATGGAAAATCATCTGTAGCTGATTTTTTTTATCAAATATTAAATTTTAATAGAATTCCTGTAGCCTCAATTGGAACGCTAGGTATATTTTCAAAAAATTATTGTAAAAAGACAAATTTGACTTCAATGGATCCATTATCTTTACATAAGAGTCTAGAAATATTAGCAAAAAATAAAATTAATCATGTAATACTGGAAGCTTCGAGCCATGGCCTAAAACAAAAAAGATTGGATAATTTAAATATAAAAATAGGAATATTTACAAATCTTAGTCATGATCATCTTGATTATCACAAAAGCATGAAATCTTATTTTGATTCAAAAATGCATTTATTTAAAAATTTGCTTAAAAAAAATTCTAAAATTATTACCGATGAAGAAAATAAAGAATTTAAAATTATAAAAAGTATAGCAGATAGAAGAAGAATAAAAAAAATTACAATCGGCTCAAACTCAGGAAATATAAATATTTTACATAATAAATATAAACAAAGTAAACAAATTGTAAAAATTTCCGTTAATTCAAAAATTTTTCTATTGGAAATTCCACTTATAGGTTACTTTCAAGTAAAAAATTTGCTTATGGCAGTTTTAGCGGCTTCATGCTGTGGATTAAACCAAAATAAAATTTTTAATCAAATACGTAGAATTAAACCAGTGCCGGGTAGACTTGAATGCGTAGCCAATTTAAATAATAATTCTAACATTGTTGTGGATTTTGCCCATACTCCCGATGCGTTAGAACAAAGTTTAATTGCACTAAAAAAACAATTTAAAAAGGAAATCATCATAGTTTTTGGTTGTGGAGGAGAAAGAGATAAAAAAAAACGATTTGCTATGGGCAAAATTGTAAAGAAGTATTGCAAAAAAGTTTTTATAACAGACGATAATCCAAGAAATGAAAATCCTCAGAAAATAAGAAATGCAATTATAAAAGGTTGTAAAAAAATAGCTGTTGATATTGGAAGTAGAAAAAAAGCAATAAAAACAGCAATCAATGAATTGAGATCAAATGAAATACTTTTAGTTGCTGGCAAAGGTCATGAAAAAACTCAAGATTATGGTAATAAAATTATAAATTTTTCGGACAAAAAAATAATAAAAGAAATAATTCGTAAAAAAAAATTTTCTTTTAAAAAAAATTATTATCAAGATTTCCTACTAAAAAAAGCCTTTGATAATAATAATCTTAGGAATGTAAATTATAATAGCGTTTCAATTAATACAAAAACTATTAAAAAAAATGATCTGTTTTTTGCTATTCGAGGAAAAAAAACTGATGGTCATAAATTTGTTAGAGAGGCTATTAAGAAAGGAGCTATCAAATCTATAATAAGTAAAAAAATAAAAAAACTTTCTAAAAATAAGATTATAAAAGTAAAAAATACCTTTTCTTCCTTAAATGATTTGGCCAAAGTTACTAGAGATAATAGTCCAGCACAAATTATTGGGATAACTGGTAGCGTGGGCAAGACCACTTTGAAAAATCTTATTGGTTTTGCTCTTAAAAATTATGGAAAAGTTTATCAATCTCCACATTCCTACAACAATAAATTTGGAGTTCCTGTCAGTCTTTCTAACTTAAAAAGGAATACTGAATACGGAATATTTGAAATTGGAATGGACAAAAAGGGAGAAATAGATAATTTATCAAAAATTGTCAAACCAGAAACGGCTATTATCACAAATATTTCTGGAGCTCATTTTAAAAATTTTAATACTTTAACAGATATAGCAAAAGCCAAAGCAGAAATAATCGACAATATATTGCATGGTGGAAATATAATTTTAAATAAAGATGATAAATTTTTTAATTTTTTATCTAACAAAGCAAGAAAAAAAAAAATAAAAGTTATTTCATTTAGTTCTAGGAAAAAAGCAGATATTTTTTTATTAAAGACTAGGAGAGTTAAAAATTGTTATAGATTAAAAATAATTGTCAAAAAAAGAATTTTTTATTTTGATACAATGTATTCTACTAATAATTTTATAAATAATATTTTAGCCTGTATTTCTGTCTTATCTGTTCTAAATTTAGATTTAAATAAAATGAAGAAAAAATTTGCTAATTTTGCTATTCCTAGCGGTAGAGGAGACATTAAAATGGTCAATAAATTCAAAAAAAGATTTGTATTTATTGATGAGAGCTATAATGCAAACCCGCTGTCTATGTTATCAGCTATTAAAAATATGAATTATTACAAAAGGAAAAATAATTCGCAAAAATTAGTTTTTTTAGGCGATATGTTGGAATTAGGAAAAAAATCAAAAAAATTTCACAAAGAATTATCAACCTCAATCAATAGAAGTGATATAGATAAAGTTTTTGTTTATGGCAAATATATAAGAGAAACCTTTAATAATTTGATAAAAAGTAAAAAAGGAAAAGTGTTCAACAATCTTAAGGAAGCATATAATCATTTTAGTAAAATTGTACACACTAATGATTTACTTATGGTAAAAGGATCGAATGCAACTGGTTTGAATCAATTTTCAAAAAATATTAAAAAAGGGTAAAGCAGTGCTATATAGTTTTTTAATTTCCTTGATAGATCAATTTTCTGCACTAAATGTATTTCGTTATTTAACTTTTAGAACAGGACTTTCTGTAATGTCTTCTATGATAATTGTATTTTTAATTGGAGGGCCATTCATAAAATTTATTGAATCTCGTAAAATTACAGGGCCTATAAGAGAGGATGGTCCTTTAGATCATATAATTAAAAAGGTTGGGACTCCAACCATGGGAGGAGTGCTTATTTTGATAGGAATTCTTTTTGGCACTTTGTTATGGGCCAACTTAAACAATTCTTATATTTGGGTTTTACTATTTGTTGCAACAAGTTTTGGTTTACTAGGCGCTTTGGACGATTATTTAAAAATAAAACATAGTAATTCAAGAGGCATATCTTCAAGTATAAAAATTATTTGCCAAATCGTGCTTTCTTTAATTGCTATATTTTTACTAATGAAATTTGCAAATAACGAACATCTTTCAAATCTTTACTTTCCTTTTTTTAAAAATTTGGTTTTTCATTTAGGACTATTTTTTATTCCATTTGCTCTTTTTATAATTGTGGGATCTTCAAATGCAGTTAATCTAACAGACGGTTTAGATGGATTAGCAACAGTGCCTGTAATGTTAGTGGCTTTATCATTTACTCTTATTTGTTACGTTGTAGGAAATACTGTGTTTGCAGAATATTTAAAAATACCCTATATCCCTAATGTTGGTGAGACCTCTATTTTTTGCGGTTCAATCGTTGGATCTTGTTTAGGCTTTTTATGGTTTAATGCACCACCTGCAAAAATTTTTATGGGAGATACAGGTTCTTTGTCCTTGGGAGGTTCTTTGGGTGCGGTAAGTATAATTTCAAAACATGAGATTGTTTTAGGAATTATAGGGGGATTGTTCGTACTTGAAACAGCCTCAGTTATTATTCAAGTGCTTTCTTTTAAAATTACTGGAAAAAGAGTGTTTATGATGGCGCCGCTTCATCATCACTTTGAGAAAAAAGGATGGGCCGAATCTACTGTAGTTATTAGATTTTGGATTATATCTATAATTTTAGCATTAATAGGATTAGCTACACTAAAATTAAGATAACGCATGGTTTCGTTGAAAAAATATCAAAATAAAAAAATTGCTATCTATGGTATGGGAATAACCGGATGTTCAGCCGCAAGAACTTTTAAGAGATTAAAAGCAAAAGTATTTTGTTGGGACGATAGTAAAAAAATAAGACAAAAAATAAAAAATTTAAAATTTCCACTTAATAAATTTTGGCTAAATCAACAAATGATTGATAATATAATCATAAGTCCAGGAATAGATATTAGTAAATGTAAAATAAAAAATTATTTAAAAAAAAATTTAGATAAAATAATTACAGATTTAGATTTATTTTTTGAACTCAACGAAGATGCTTTAATTATTTCAATTACAGGAACTAATGGAAAATCTACAACTTGCAAAATAATTGAAAAAATTTTGAAAACAGCAAAATATAAAGTAAAAACAGTTGGAAATATTGGTAATCCCATTTTATCTTTAAACGAACCAAAAAAAAGTATTTTTATTTTAGAGGCTTCTTCTTACCAACTTCAATATTCTAGATTGTTTCGTTCTAAACATGCGGCTATATTAAACATTTCTCCTGATCATTTGGAAAGACATAAGAACATATCAAATTATACTAGAATTAAATCTAGGATATTTTTCGCACAAAATAGTTCGGATTATTCATATATAAATTCGACGAACAAATATTCAAAATCTATTAAAAATATATTTAAGGTTAAAAAACTAAAATCAAAATTAATTCCAGTTAAAAAATCTCATTGTAATTTATTGTTAAAAAAAATTAATAATAAATATTTTATGAACCAAGCTAATATTGAAAATTTGGCTTTTGCTTATACAATAGCTAAAAACTTAAAAATAAATGATAAATTAATAGTTAGAGCTGTTAACAAATTTAAAGGATTGCCACACCGACAAGAAATTGTATTTTCCAATAATAAACTTTTATGCATTAACGATTCTAAAGCTACAAGCTTTGATGCTTGTTTACAATCTCTATCAAATTATAATAACATTCATTGGATAGTTGGAGGTCTTCCAAAATCTCAAGATCATTTTTATTTAAGCAATGTTAAAAAAAGAATTGTAAAAGCATACGTTGTTGGAAAAAATACTTCATTTTTTAAAAAAGAAATTAAAAATAATATTCCATATACAATTTCTAAAAATATACGAAATGCAGTAAATAATATTTATAAAGATTTAACATTGAATGGAAATTCAAAAAGAACCATTCTACTCAGTCCAGCAGCTGCATCTTTTGACCAATTTAGCAATTTTGAAAATAGAGGTGCTTATTTTAAAAAAATGATAATAAAAAAATTTAAACGAGAATTAAATGTTTAGTTTTGGTAGAGAAAACACCAGTTTTGTAGCGAAATGGTGGAGAAATATAGATAAACAAATTTTATTTTTATTCATATTCCTTTTATTGTTAGGGCTTTTTTTTTCTTTTTCTTCGACTTCTTCAGTAGTGGGAGAAAAAATGAACAAGGAAACATATTTCTTTTTTATAAAACATCTTGTTTTTGTTTCCATTTCATTATTTTTGCTTATTACAATTTCAATACAAGAAAAAAACAAATTAACAAAATTTTTACTACTTCTTTTTTTTATTTCAATTATTTTTCTTTTTTTGACTCTTATAGTTGGTGTTGAAGTCAAAGGATCAAAGAGATGGATGGAGGTTGATCCTTTTCCAAGATTTCAACCAGTTGAATTGGTTAAACCACTGTTCATAATTTTTATAGCCAAAGTTATTGCTTTAAATAAAAAAAATAATCTTTATAGAAGATATTTATTTTCTTTTTTGGTCTTATTATTAATCGTAATTATTTTAATTAATCAGCCAGATCTTGGACAAACTTTATTGTTAGCATCAGTTTGGATTACAATGATTTTTGCATCGGGTTTTAATATGGTGATTTTATCGATATTAGGGTTAGTATTTATAAGTATTATTTCATTTTTGATATTTTTTTTTCCAGAAAAATTTGGTTATATTTTTTTTAGAATTAAAACATTTATAGATCCAAAAGCAGGGGACGATTTTCAATCACAAAAAGCATTACAAGCTATTAAACAAGGAGGTCTCACAGGACAAGGAATGGGAGAAGGTGTTTTGAAAGATGAAGTGCCAGAAGCACATTCTGACTATATAATTGCTGTAATTTCAGAAGAGTTTGGTGCAATATTTGTTTTATTTATTGTTATTTTATTTTTATTTATTGCTTACAAAGTTTTAAATAAAGTTTTTTCAGAACAGGATGAATTCCTCAAGTTAGCGCTAGTAGGTCTGGTTTCTCTCTTAATTATTCAAATGTTTGTCCATATAGGAGTTAATATTAGATTGCTTCCCACAACTGGTATGACTCTTCCTTTTTTAAGTTATGGAGGATCTTCACTAATGGGAAGTTCAATAATAGCAGGAATAATTTTAAACTTTACTAGAAAAGATTCTACGAGATATTAAAAAATGACTAAAAAAATAATTTTTTCAACAGGTGGAACCGGTGGTCATATATTTCCAGCAATTAATTTAATGAAACATTTTTTTGACAAAGGATACGAAGTTTTATTGGTAACAGATACTAGAGGAAATAGTTTTATAAAAAATTATTCAGAATTTAAATCATACGTATTAAAAGTAGAAACACCTATGAATAAAAATTTTTTAAAAAAAATTTTATCAGTTTTATTAATTTTCTACTCAATAATAAAATCAATTATTATTTTAAAAAAAGAAAAACCAAATGCAGTTTTTGGATTTGGAGGCTATGTATCTTTCCCCATTTCTTTTGCATCAAGATTTTTTAATTTACCTTTAATTATATACGAAAATAATATGATATTGGGTCGTGCTAATAAATATTTGTCGCTATTTTCAAAAAAAATTCTTTTAGCAAAAAAAATAACAGCAAATTTTTCTGAAAAATATAATGATAAAACTTTTGTAGTAGGACCAATTTTGGATAAAAATATAATAAATTATTCAATTTCTCAAAAAAAAAAGAATAGAGAACATTTTTCTTTTTTAGTTTTGGGCGGAAGTCAGGGTGCAAAAATATTTGGAACAATTGTTCCTCCGATGATTAAAATGATAAAAACTCAAGGGTATAAAATTAAAATAATCCAACAATGTATCGCAAATCAGAAAAGCTCAATCATAGATTTCTATGAAAAAAATAATATTGAAAATTACATTTTTGAATTTGATGAAAATATTTTAAAATTAATTTTATCCTCAGATCTAGCTATAACGAGATGTGGAGCATCTACTACTGCTGAATTAGCACACACCCTTACACCATTTATAGCAGTCCCTTACCCTCACTCAATGGACAATCATCAATATTTAAATGCTAAATATTATGAAAATAAAGGTTGTTGTTGGGTTATAGAACAAAATAATTTTAATTCCACAAGTTTATTTAACTTAATAATAGAAATAATAAAAGACAAAAGAAAATTAGAAAGTATTCGTAAAAATATGAAAAAAAATGATAGCAAGAATGTTTATACTAAAATAGAAAATGCAATTAAGGAAATTATTTAATAATGAGAATTAATATAGCTAGTAATGAAATAATTCATTTTATTGGAATTGGCGGCATCGGTATGAGTGGACTTGCTTTAATTATGAACAATATGGGTTTTGTAGTTCAAGGCAGCGATTTAAATAATAACAAAAATACTGATCGGTTAATTAAATTGGGAATAAAAATTTATTTTGGTCATAATCCAAAAAATTTAGATAAAGCCACAATGGTTGTTGTTTCATCTGCCATTAAAAAAAATAATAAAGAGTTAATTGCATCTAAAAATAAAAAATTACCTGTTGTTAAAAGAGGAGAAATGTTGGCAAACATTGTAGCACTAAAAAAAAATATAGTTGTTACTGGTTCACATGGTAAAACAACAACCACATCTTTAATTGCAAATATATTGGAAGAGGCGAAGCTAGATCCCACAATAATCAATGGTGGCATAATAAATTCACTAAAAAATAATGCTCAATTAGGAAAAGGTGAGTGGGCCGTTATAGAGTCCGACGAGTCTGACGGAAGTTTTTTAAATCTACCAATAACATATTCCATTGTAACTAATTTAGACAGGGAACATTTAGATTATTATAAAAGTTTTGACAGACTTAAAAATTGCTTTCGTTCTTTTATTGAAAAAACACCGTCGTTTGGTAAGTCACTTATTTGTTTAGACAATAATAATTTAAAGAATTTAATACACGAATGTAAAACAAATAACGTTCTCACTTATGGATTTAATAAAAAATCAAATTATCAAATACTAAATGTGAAAAAAAAGTCAAACTGTTCAATTTTTGATTTAAAAATAAAAATAACTGGTGCCAAAATTTTTAAAATTAAAAATATACAGGTTAATTTGATAGGTGATCATAATGTTGTTAATACGACAGCATCAATTGCTATTGGGCTTAATCTTGGAATCAAAATGAATATAATAAAAAAAGTTTTAAAAAATTTCTCTGGAATACAAAGAAGATTTACAAAAGTTTTTTCCGTTGATAAGAGGGATTTTTATGACGATTACGCGCATCATCCAACAGAAATAAAAGCTGTTATCAAAAGCGCTAGGCAAGTTTATGGTGATAGAAAAATAATATGTGTTTTTCAACCGCATAGATATTCTAGAATTAGGCTTCTTAAGAAAGAATTTGCTTTATCATTTAAATTGAGTAATGCAGTGGTTTTGTGTCCGGTTTATTCAGCTGGTGAAAAAATCGATCGTGATTTTAGTCAAGATCATTTTTCTCGATTTATTACAAAAAAATCTGGAACTCAAGTGATTAATATAAAAAATAAAAATGAATTGAAAATTTTTCTTAAAAAAAATTTATTTGATAATGAACTTGTTGTTTGCTTGGGAGCAGGAAGTATTTCAAACTGGATAAGAGAAATTGGAGAAGAATTAAAATGGAATTAATGTCACAAATAGCAAATGTAAAAAATAAAATTTCGGGAACAATCTCATTTAATGAGAATTTATCAAAGTTATCTTGGTTTAATTTAGGAGGTCCAGCAAAAGTTTTATTTAGACCAAATAGTTTGCAAGAATTATCATTGTTTTTAAAAGAAATTAAAGGAATTAAGAAAATTAAAGTTTTGGGAATTGGATCCAACACACTGATTAGAGATGGTGGTTTTGATGGAATTATTATTAAATTTGGTAATTCTTTTTCTCACTTATCTTTGTTTAATTCAGATACAATAATAGCAGGAGCATCAGCTTTAGATAAAAATGTTTCAAATTTTGCTTTAAAAAATTCAATATCTGGCTTTGAATTTATGTCTTGTATACCTGGAAATGATATTTCAAAAATATTAATTTCAGTTCAGGTAATGGATTTTGATGGAAATGTTAAAGCTATCCAATCATCAGATATAAAATTTTATTATAGAGGATCAAGTTTAGATGACAATTTAATTATTATAAGTGCAACTTTAAGAGGAAAAAAAGATAATAATTTAAATGTTCAACAGAAAATAAATAGTTTTATGAAAGAAAAAAAAAATACTCAGCCTTCCAAAATTAAAACATGTGGTAGCACTTTTAAAAATCCCGAGAATCAAAAGGCTTGGAAGCTTATTAAAGATTCTGGCTGCGTAGGTATGGCGGTAGGCGATGCTCAAATTTCAGAAAAGCACTGTAATTTTTTTGTTAATAAAGGTAATGCAAAATCAAAAGATTTAGAACAATTAATAAATCAAGTGCAAAGCAAAGTTTTGGAGAAAACTGGAATAAATTTAGAACTAGAACTTCAAATTATTGGAGAAAAGCATGAGTAACCTTATCGTTGTTCTTATGGGAGGATTATCGGGAGAAAGGAAAATAAGTTTTTTAACCGGCAAGGCTTGTTCAAGTGCATTAAAAAAAAAAGGATACAAAGTAATAGATTTGGATGCAAAAGGATATTTTGTGGAAAAATTAAGAAAACTAAAACCAACTTTAGTTTTTAATGCACTCCACGGGAAATACGGTGAAGATGGATTTGTTCAAAGTATATTAGAATTATTAAAGATTCCGTATACACACTCAGGTGTTTATGCATCCAGTTTGGCTATGGATAAAGAGTTGTCACGAATTATATTTAAAAAAAATAAAATAAGAGTACCTAAATATTTTTTAAGAGAAAGAGGAGCTGGCATAATGTGTTTTGTTTGGGCAGAATTAGAGTATTTTGCAGTGTAATCATAAAATTCTCTTTTAGGCACAAGTTCTATTGCTCCTAATGGTTTTTTTCCCATAACTGCTACCTGAAT
>LUMJ01000498.1_pt1 | contig 18716 bp, 17 predicted proteins | sample 729631 | NCBI WGS metagenome assembly LUMJ01 (sample SAMN03860266, study PRJNA289734) | marine metagenome | biome: seawater column; feature: ocean; material: water; isolation source: Red Sea water column Station 22 - depth 500m | place: Saudi Arabia: Red Sea | collected 2011-10-15 | depth 500 m
TCATGCTATGACACTTTTGCAGCACAGGTTAATGTGGGTGAGGAAGTAACTTGGACAAACCAAGATACAGAAGTTCACACAGTAACCAGCGGTACACCAGCTGATGGACCGGATGGACTTTTTGACAGCGGCTTGATTGATAATTATATGTATTTTTATCACACGTTTGACGAACCTGGTACATACGACTATTTCTGCATGGTTCATCCTTGGATGCAAGGAAAGGTGGTTGTAGGTGAGATATAGATGAAGATAATATTGTTACTGGCACTAATTTTTACTGTTGGAATATCAAGTGCAAGTGCACAGACTGAAATTACTGTTGAAACTGACTTTGATGTGTTCCAGCAAGGGCAAATGGTAACGATAACTGGAAACACAGGAGAAAAGTCTGTTACCGTCCAGGTAAAAGATCCAACTGGCATCTCAATTCTGGTAAGGACAATTACGACTAATTTTGGTGGGAACTTTGAACTAGAATTTAGGATTCCACAAACTGCAACACTTGGCGATTATCAAATCATAACAAATGTGGTTGTAGATGACGTACCTACGATTAACACAATTACGTTTGAGGTAGTTGAAAAAGGTGACAAGGTAACACAAGCACAACAAACTAGAGATAAAAAAGGTGGCTGCCTCATAGCAACAGCAGCGTTTGGTTCCGAGATGGCGCCACAGGTTCAGTTCCTAAGGGAGATTCGCGACAATACCGTACTCCAAACAGAGTCAGGTTCTGCTTTCATGACAGGTTTCAATCAGTTCTACTATTCGTTCAGCCCAACAATAGCTGACTATGAAAGGGAAAATCCAGCCTTCAAGGAGGCTGTCAAGGTAACGCTAACTCCACTATTATCATCTTTGACTTTGCTACAATATGCTGACATTGACTCCGAGTCTGAGATGCTTGGATATGGAATTGGCATCATATTACTAAACATTGGAATGTACTTTGTTGTCCCAGCTGTTCTGATAATGAAGGTTAGGAAAAAAATACAGAACAGAAAATGACAATTTTCTTGTCTTCCATTAACAAATTTTTTCTTATTCGTGTTTTTGTAAAATTCCTTCAGGAATTTGTCACAAATAGACATTGTTTTACGCTGCGCTTTTGCGTTCTTCCGGCAGAGTTAGCAAGAAAAGACATTGTTTGCTTAAGATTGTCTTGTAAAAAATTGGACCATAAAAAAACACAACTTGTACACGACATAATTTGCGTCATATCCTAAATCTACAGATCATTAGGAAAAACACCAAATTACGCACAAAATGGAACTAAAAAAGAACCCGTCAAAGTGTCTTGGTCCCTGTGGACCCATGAACATTTATTTTGTTAAAATTAGTTTGATTTAGAATGAAAATTGCTGTTATGGGCATGGGGGTAGCAGGTAGTTATCTTATGGCTAGACTAAAAAATTCTGACCATGAAATTGTTGGATATGAAAGAATGACTGAAGAAAATCATGATTCAATTTGTGCATGGGGTACAATTAAAGGAGAATTAGATAATTTTTGTAAGAAAACTGGTAGAAATTTTGATGATTTCTTGATACATGATGGAAAAGCAATGCATGTCAGGATGAATAATGATGTGAAATTTGATATCACTTTGAAAGGACTTTGTACGTATAATAAATTAGGACTGATTAAAGATTTCATAAAAGATTGTAATGTAATTTATGGTGATGCACCAGCATTAGAAGATCTTGAAAAAGAATATGACATGATCGTAGATTGCACGGGATTCCATAGAGTCTATCTGCCAAAACTTGAAGAAGATTTCTTTTTGCCTACCTATGAATACAAAGTTGAATATGAAAATGGTGTACCATATGACGATTTTTACATTGAACCATTTCCTGGCATGTCAGGTTACTTTTGGTACTTCCCATTAGGGGAAAAATATGCACATATTGGTGCAGGTGATTATAACAAAAATCACGTCAAAGCAACTGACGAATTTTTTGAAAAACATGGAGGAAAAAAAATTCTAACTAAAGGACGTCCAATTAGATTAGCAACTCCTGATAGATGTAAACCGTATTACTCTGGAAAAGTAGTTGGTGTTGGAGAATCAATTGGAACTGTATATGCATTATTAGGTGAAGGAATTATTCCATCTATGCAATGTGTAGAAATTTTCTTAGAAAATATGCATGACTTTAAGGCATATGAAAGAGCAGTTGAGAAACATTACAAGGTTTATGCTAAAGTGTTTAATTTTGTAAGAGCAAAGATTCACCATGATTTCAGTTTCATTAAGGCATTACCAGACTTTTTATCAATATTCAGATACATGAAAAAGAATGAAGATAGATTTGGAATGAATATTAAAATGGCAGATTTAATGAAAGTCGCTAAAGCTTAACCCAAACTTATAGAACCTAACCCTTCTCGCATTGTTCCGCTAGACTTTACATTGTAATCATATATTATTTCAGAATATTGCTGTAAAACTTCTTTCATGGGATAAATTGAATCGTCCAGATAAAAACCTGGGCAATCTCCAGTAAACTGAAAAGTAGCATGAACTCTTGCATTACCCTTATCATTCTGTAACCATGTTGAAAATGGATAGAGGTAACAAACTCCAGGTCGAGTTGGATGAATATTACAAGCTCCTTCTTCATCTAGAAATCTGCATTTGATGTGAGTACCGTCATCCGCTTCTGTTTCATCTTCTTTTCGTTTCAGATTGATACTAGTTAGTGTGGTAGAACCGCCACCAGGGCTTGCTTCCTGCCAACTAGCTATGATTGTTTCATTTTTTATGAAATCAGATGTTTTTTGGTATTTCATTCCTGTTCCAATTGTTATCAAATCATCAGAAGTTAACGGAAGTCTTCCTTGTCTCTCACAACAGTTTGAACAATCTGGCCAGTAACATTTCCAGAGAATGAATTTTTTTATTTTAGTCAGAAATGGAATGTGAAACACAACGTTTCCTATTTTGATAGAATTTTCAGAAACATCATCACGCTTCCCTAAATGAAAATCCTTGATCACAGAATCGATATCCCAATCTTTTTCTAAAAGTTCTAATGATTTTGCAATCTCACTATAGGACACGAATTATAATAGTGTAAAATCATGTTATTAATGTTGAGTGAGAAAGGCAAGTATGCTGCAGCCACGCAAAATAGAAGAGTGGTTTGGGAAAAAATTGTTTGGCCATTAATTTTAGAAATTGATGACGTTGCATTTAGTGTAAAACAATATCAAACAAAGCGTGATCAAATTTGCCAAAAAAATAATTTAAAAATTTTAGATATATCAAGAGGGTTAGCATCATTATTACAGAAGGGAATATTACTCAAAGAAGATAAAACGTACTCTATTCATTATAGATTAATTGCATACATGAGAATGAAAGCAAATTGTGATTATGCTACTGCAATTAATGAATCAAGAATGAAATGATTATATTCTAATTTTTTGAATTTTGTTTGAAGCCCGGTAGTGTAGTGGCAAGCATAGGGGCCCCTGGAGCCTTTGACCTCGGTTCGAGTCCGGGCCGGGCTAAATTATCTTGATGCTTGAGCTATTCTCTCCAACTCGTTCTTTTTCTTAACAGAAGGTGCAGTTGGATCATACTCCTCTATTGCTTTGGGATTAGAAAATGTAGATTCCTTTACTCCGTCAGCGATAAATCTCAATGCCAGGTCAACTCTTCTTATTGGTGCCACATCTACAGAAACATGGTATACAGTTCCACCATAAACAATTCTTGTAGTATCCTCATTTGGTGAAGAGTTTTCGATAGCACGAACAAGAATTTCGATTGGGTTTTTTCCCGTCTTTTGATGAATTATTTCAAAAGCAGTTTTAATAACATTAAACGTATGAATTTTTTTTCCAGCCATCCTACCAGTGTTTTTTGCATATTTCTTTCCAAAATGCATCATCTTATTTGCTAATCGTTCAACTATGTTAACATCAGCTTTATTGAATCGTTTTAATGCAGAACGACCAAAATCCATTGGATATATTATTTTTTTTAGAGATATAGCAGTTTTAAGACCTGGATCTTTTATTTCTATTTCAGATGCACTCCATTTTCTAAACAAAAGAAGTTCTTGTGTTGCCATCTTTCTATCTCCTTGGTTTTTCTTTCTTGCCAGATACTAATTGTTTTAGTGATGTTCCGTTTACTTTGAATACTTTGTATCGCACACCAGGAATATCTCCCATAGCACCGCCTTGTGTTGCACCCATTCCTTCAATATGTACTTCATCGTGTTCATCGATAAAGTTCATTGCACCATCTCGTGGTAAAAATGCAGTTACAGTTTTTCCATTTTTTATTAGTTGTACACGAACACATTTCCTAACAGCAGAGTTTGGCTGTTTCGCTTCCACTCCAACTTTCTCCAGAACAATCCCCCTTCCTTGTGGTGCACCACCAAGTGGGTTAGCTTTTTTATTCAAACCTAATTCTCTTCGTTTGTATGTTGAAATTGCCCATCGTTGTTGTTTCTTTTTTATCTGCAAATTTCTTCCAGCAAACAAACCAAGTGGTGATTTTGCCAAGCCCTACATCTCCAACTGTGTTACAGCAGGGCTGGTTATCTGTACAGTTGATATATTGAAATATCTTTTGGCAAATAGTCTAGCCCTCTCAGCATTACGTCCCTCACGCCCAACAACTAAACCCTTCTTACCCTGATCAACAATTACTGTTGCTTGTGAAGAGCCATCTTGCTTGGTATCAAGTTTCACTTCGTTAACAAATTTAGGATTCAAGACATTTTTTAAAAATTTAGTTGGTTCATCAAAATATTCGACCAGTTTGACATTCCTTTTGAGAATATTTTGTAGAGATTTTATATTAGAGCCACCTTTGCCGATGGCAAGACCCATCTTGCCTTCATTCACTACAAAAATAATTTTATTTTGCTTCTCATCGTCCAAACAATCACGAGCAGTTGTTTTAGTAATTTTTTGAAAAAGTGAAATCAAACGTATTTGATCTGTAGTTAGTTTTATTGCTTGTGTCATCTTTATTGCTAAACTATTTTTTGCTCTCATTTAAACCATGATTGAAAGTCATAACACGGTTATAGTTAATAGTCTATTACCTCAGAATTATTTGGTTTCATATTCTTTTATGATTGCCTGAACATTTGTATTAGATACTGCATTAAGTGAAATAGCTGATACACGAAATTGTAATCCACAAAGTTTTCCTAATATAACAGATGTATCATTAAAATGAATTAAAGGGACAGAGTTACTCTGTTCACTTTCCTCTATTTTTTTAGTCATTTTAGGCGAAACAGATTGGGAAATTATTATAATTCCACTATCTTTAATGGAAGACATTATTTGTTTTGTGCCAAGAACACGTTTTTTTTCCTTTATTGCATTTTTCAATGCTTTTTCTAAGATTTTTCCCATGATTATATTATTTTTTTGATTTGGATTTCATAAATATATCCACCGTTCCACTGCCTATAGGTATTTGACTTCCAACTATTACATTCTCAGTAATTCCCTTTAATTCTTCAGACTCTCCTAGCTTAGCAGCATTCGCAATTGTAGGTACTGTTATTTCAAAAGCTGCTCTTGCCAGAACACTATCTTTTGTTCCTGCAATTCCATGACGACCAATTTGTTGAAGAGTACCTTTATGACACATTAGATCAGATACTAACATAAGATATCGTATATCAACTTCCAGACCTTGGTTTTCTAGAGTGTCTTTGAGTTCATTAATCAGTGCGTTTCTCGCTGCTTCTATTCCCAATGTACCGCTAATTTCAAATATATTATTTGTTCTAACATTATTCCTATCAACTCCCTTAACTGAAAGTATTTTTGGTAGATTTGATCCTGTTGTCTGAATTAACCATTGTCCATTTTCTTCTTTAAGCGTAAGACGTTCAATATCAGGAACACCCTTTATAGTTGTTTTAAGAATTTTATTTCTTAAAGTACTTACAGCAGCAGCGTCAGATTCTTCAACTAGTTGTAAAGTAATATTATTATTAACAACTTTTACTTTGAACTTTTTGTTTGTTTCTAAAACAGAAAGTACATCATCTAATACACATCCTCTAGTGCTTAATCGATCATTATCAACAGTGAGTATTATTTTAGTTTGATAATCAGTCTCTACTGGATGAGTTATGACATCTTTAATTGTTGTTTCTAAAATATCACGAGCTGTTTCAATTGCTTTTTCTTTAGAAGATTTTGACTCTTTGCCAAGATAAATATCCATTGAAGGTGTAGAGGGTTTTTTACGTGCATCTACCAATTCTATAATTCTTGGAAGTCCAAGTGTTACGTTTTTCTCAGCAATTCCAGCTGTATGAAAAGTTCTAAGTGTCATTTGAGTACCAGGTTCTCCAATAGATTGCGCAGTAACAATGCCAACAGCTTGCCCAGGTTCAACTTTGGAATTATTGTATAATTCAAGACCTTTTTTACAAACATTTTCAAGTCCCGTTTTACTTAGATTAGAATTATGTAACGCAGTATTAACCATAGACATCAATCTTGGATTAAATGTCTTTGAATATTTTTTAGATATGCTGTCTATATCTCCACTTGTTGCTTTCTTACCAGAATCTATTATTGATTCTGATTCTATTAATCGAGTAATGTTAAAAGATTCTCCGTGATCACTTTTTGCTACATCAATTCCATCTTCACCATACAAAAATTGTATAATGTGACCGTGTGGATCCCTCACAGTTCCATCATATTCTAATCTAATATGTTCAAGTGCATTGATTAATCTTCGTTGCATGTATCCACTTTGTTGTGTTCTAACAGCAGTATCAACTAATCCTTCTCTACCACCCATAGCATGGAAGAAAAATTCCAAAACGGAAAGACCGTCACGGAAATTAGACTTTACAAATCCATGAGAGTCGGGATTATCATCATGTTCTTGAAAATGAGAAAGAGTGCGATTGCTATAACCCGTATGTAATCTTTTTCCACGTCGTGATTGTTGTCCTAATGCACCAGCCATTTGTCCAACATTCAATGCAGAACCTCGAGCACCAGTAGTTGCCATAATTTTACCTGCGTTGTCATCCGCAAGATTTGAATTTGCAGTGGTGCCAGCTTTATCTCTCGCTTTGCCAAGTTCATACGTAATTAATGCTTCTGCTGTCTCAGAAATGGTCATTCCTCGCATTGGTTTGAGTATTCCTTTGTTTTTTTCAACTATAATATTTCCAACCTTATCATATGTATCTTGTAAATTGGCAAGAATGTCTCCTCTATCTTTGTCAGATAGCTCCAAGTCCGCGTAACCATAACTAAATCCATAGTCAGTGATAAACTGTTTTATTATGATAAGAATGGAGTTAAGAAATTTTTTAGCTTTTTCATTGCCATAGTCTTTTGCAATTCTATGCAAAACACTTTCTGGTTCTTCAGCACCAATAGACGATTTATCTATAATACCATTAATCAGCTCACCATTTTTAATCACAACATCTTTCGATTGGCCATTCGTACCTTTTGACCATTTAGAAGTTATTACAAAATTGAAATCTTCCGGAAGAAAAATAGAAAATAATTGCTTTCCTGTATAAAGTGAATTATTTTTATTTTTGATTTTAGGTTCAGGTAATTTTCCGTCATATCCACCCAACATCGCAAGATTAGAAAATTCTTGTTTTGTTAAAGTAGTATCGTCTTTAGTAAGAAGGTACGCTCCCGTAATAAAATCACGAAGACCACCGATGATTGGGCCACCAAATCTTGGAGATATTAACTGATCTTGTACTCGCATCAAAAGCATTGCCTCAGCACGAGCCTCTTCACTCTGTGGTATATGAAGATTCATTTCATCACCATCAAAGTCAGCATTATATGGTGGACAGACAGATGGGTGTAACCGAAAAGTTTTTCCTGGTAGCACACGAACATGGTGAGCCATTATAGACATTTGGTGAAGTGATGGTTGTCTATTAAACAACACAACATCGCCATCAGATAGATGTCTTTCCACTAGATATCCTATCTCAAGTGAATCTGCAATAATTGAACGATCCTCTACAAAATCTAATCTGATTTTAACCCCATCAGGTCTTACAATATAATTTACACCAGGAAATGTATCAGGACCGTTGATAACCAATTTCTTTAATTTTTCAATATTCCACTCGGTAGCAATTTCAGGTATTGTAAGTTTGGTCGCAACAGCTATAGGAATTCCTACTTCGCCCAAGTCTAAATTAGGATCAGGAGAAATCACGGTCCTACTTGAAAAGTCTACCCTCTTTCCTGATAATGATCCTCGGAAACGACCCTCTTTACCTTTCAATCTTTGTGTTAATGTTTTCAAAGGTCTACCAGAACGATGATGCGCCTGTGGAATTCCTGAAACTTCATTATCAAAATAGGTTGTAGTGTGATACTGAAGTAGATCAACAAGATCTTGAACTATCAATGGGGGTGTTCCAGCTTCTTTAGATTCTTTAAGTCGCTGATTTACTCTAATAATATCTACCATTTTATGGGTTAGATCATCCTCCGATCGTATTCCTGTTTCAAGTATAATGGAAGGTCTAACAGTTACTGGGGGTACAGGTAATGCTTGTAAAATAAACCATTCTGGTCTGGCAGTTGTAGTATTGTAATTTAACAGTTGAAGATCTGTATCAGTAATTTGTGAAAATCGTTCTCGAATTGTGATTGGGAGTAATCTATTTTCCCCAAGTTCAGTTTTTTCTATAAATGTTGTTGGTTTCGTGAAAATAAGTTCGTGTTGTTCCTTTCCACAATGTTGACATTCTTTTGATTTTTTTGCTTTTTCAAGTATTTTCTCTGGAATATGTTTTTGTGACAGTACAGTATATGATGCACTATTTTTTTTAATTTTCAAGAATTCGTCAAGATCTTCCTGAGAAATTTTTATCCTTGAACAAGATCTGCAAGTCGCAATCAATAATTTATGAATGTCATCGATAAATGCAATATGTAATATAGGTTCTGCAAGTTCTACATGACCAAAATGACCAGGACATCTAGCAGAAGTATTACCACAGGTTAAACATTTTTGCCCTGGTTCTAAGGTTCCCAGACGTCCATCCATCAGTCCTCCCTGAACTGCTAGACCATCTTCATCATAAGTCTCAGGTGCGGTAATTTCAGCAACTGAATATTTTCTAATCTCATTTGGAGACCAAACACAGAATTTAATCCCATCAATAATTTTTGTTGTTTGAATTGACATTATACTTTCTCCTTGATCAATAAACGTGGTGCAACATTAAGGCTAGACATTTCCTGTAATAACAGCTTGAATGCGTATGCCGCAGACACAGAACTTACTTTTCCCTTATCACCGCAAACTCTACAATAGTATATTCTTTGTTTAATATCATGATATGCAACAAGACCACATCGTTCACACACAAATATATCAGATTTATCAGATTCATCAAGCAATCTATCTTTAAGAATCATAGATGCCCCATATGCTATTAGACAATCTCTCTCCATTTCTCCAAATCTTAAACCACCACCACGTGCTCTACCCTCAGTAGGCTGTTTAGTTAACATCTGAACTTGCCCACGTGCACGTGCATGTATCTTATCAGATACCATATGATGCAATTTTTGATAATAAACTACTCCAATAAACACTTCAACTGGAAACTGTTTGCCTGTTCGACCGTCATACATTATTTCTTTACCCGAATATTTGAACCCAGCAGCATCCATTACATCTTTTACGTCATCCATCTTTTCACCTACAAAGGCTGAGGCATCAATTTTTTTACCTCGTATTGCAGCTGATTTACCAGTTATTGATTCCATCAGCATACCAACTGTCATTCTTGATGGAAAAGCATGAGGATTAATTAGAACATCAGGTGATATGCCATCAGAAGTATATGGTAAATCTTCAGCTTTAGCTAGTAAACCAACAACACCCTTCTGTCCATGTCGTGAAGCAAATTTATCTCCGATTTCGGGAATACGCATATCTCTGATCCTAGCCTTGTACATTTTTCCACCCTCAGTTGATTGTGTCAAAATAATAGTATCAACAACTCCTGTCTCAGAAGGTCGTACTCCTATGGATGTATCTCTCCTATATGGTCCTCTAGATTCAAGTTCACGATATTCCTCCATAAATCTAGGTGGACTAGTTTTACCTATGACGATATCACCGCCAAATACATTGGATTCTGTAGAAACAATACCATCTTCTTCCAATAAGCGATATGATCTTTCACCTTTATACCCACGAAGGTTTTCATCAGCATTCGGAATTTCAAATTTGTCACGCATTCCACCAGGGTATTGTTTTGATTCTGATTCATAAATCCTGTAAAAGAATGTACGTCCTAATCCTCTATCAACCGAAGATTTGCTCAAAACAATAGCGTCCTCAATATTGTATCCATCAAATGGTAATACAGCAACCACACAATTTTGTCCGGCTGGTCTTTTTTCTAAACCTAAAAGTTTCATCGCCCTTGTGGCCACAATAGGTGTTTGAGGGTACAACATTGAGTGTTGTCTTACATAAGTACTAGTGTTCATCATTGGTGTTGAAAAACCAAGACTTTGTTTAGCCATAGCAGATTCATACGTATTACGTGGAGATTGATTATGTTCAGGATATGGGATTATTGATGCACCTGCACCTAAAATTGTTGAAGGAAAAATTTCAAGATGAGTGTGTTTCTTAGTATATTTGTCGTCAAATGTTATAAAGCAGTTTTCTTCCTCGTTTGCATCTATTAGTTCAATTATACCCATTCTAATCAAATCAGTCCATGAGATAAGCTTCTTTGTTATTTTGTCAAGAATATCTTGTGTGAATGTCGATTTACCATCTTTTAATATGATCAATGGACGCAAAACACGTCCAGCATTACAATTAATGTATAATCTTTTTGTGGCTCCCTCTTGCTCTGGCACATGTATAGATATTCCAACATGAGGATGAATCTTGGTAGCCCTACGTAGGTCACGTAATGAATTTGCTAATTTTTCGCCGTCTTTATGAAAACCAATTAGCCTTCCATCAACAAAAACTCTAGTACCATCTTTTTTTACCAAATCTTTAACTTCCGAGAAATGAGTTGTTCCAGTCTCATACAACTTTTCAATAACCTCATCTGAAGATGTGGTATGTGAAATTATGGCAGATAAAGCCAAATTCTTGACTAAACCACAGTTAGATCCTTCTGGTGTCTCACTAGGACAAAGTCGTCCAAAATGTGTAGAATGTAAATCTCTTGCCTCAAAATTGGGCTGAGTTCTACTCAATGGTGATTGGACACGCCGTAGATGGCTTATAGTAGACAAGTAATTTGTTCGATCAAGTAATTGTGTAACTCCGACTCTTCCACGTCCCCAGTTTCCTGTTGCAATAGCATTATTGAGTTTGTCAGTTATTATACCAGGACGAATTGCTGCGCTAACGGCATTAATTCCTCTTTTTTGACCAGAGCGTTCAAGTTGGTACTTCATATCCCGAATTAAATTCCTAAATGCGGTTCTAAACAAATCAGCCAACATCTGCCCTGCAAACTTAACAACCTTGTTACCATAATGATCTTTGTCATCACTTTCTATCCATCCAAGTTTTAATTCTAATAATTTACAAATACCCTCACCCAAAAACTGTGTTTTCTCTTTTCTATGTTCAGGTTGTTTACCCAAATGTGGAAGTAAACCCCAATCCAATAATGTCTCTGCACGTTTAATTTGAAATTCTTCTAACATACCAGGTGCAATTCTTTTACTTATGTATACAATAGAATCTTTTGAGGTAGCTATATCTGTTTTTTCAAAAGAACCATCAAGTTCATTTTGTATAACATCTACCATAGATACTGCTGATGCGATTTCCTTATCTGACTCTAATCCTAGTGCACGCATTAAAGTAATTACTGGAATGTCAACCGGCGATCCTGGTATTCTTGCAACTACAAGTCCATCTTCTTTTAATATCAACTCTAATTTTGCACGATAGCCAACAATGGAAGAATAAACTTTTGCTTTGAATACTTTTTTTCCACCTACTTTTTCAGTGTCTACAATGATTTTGTTATATGATAAATCTTCTAGTCCAACTATCACTCGTTCAGACCCATTAATGATGAAGTAACCACCAGGATCATCTGGATCTTCAGCATGATCAATTAATTTTTGTTCTGAGTAATTTTGTAATATACAACCTCCAGATTTTACCATTACTGGTATATCTCCAATGTGAACAAATCTACTTTCTAGAGTTTTTCCATCCTCGATAATACTTACTTCCATCATCAAAGGTGCAACATATGAGACATTACGCATACGTGCCTCTGCAGGAGTAATGTTTGTAACAGAACCATCAAGCTCCATCATTCGTGGTCGTTGAATTTGAATTCTGCCAAGTTGAATTTTATATGGATATTCAGCATTTTCAACGTCTATATGACCAATCTCATTAATAATTTCTTGAAGTCCTTTTACTAAAAATTCATCAAATGAGTTCAGATGCTGCTTAGCAATTCCTTCTCTGGATAGAATATCTTGCGTTATAGCCCAGCGTTTGTTTATAGAATCAGTCATACTTCAACCACATATCTGTAATAGAAACTCTCTCCAGCAGTTGCACTATTCCTAGTAATTCTAATCATATCTCCAGGTTTTATACCAAGTCCAATAATAGCTGGATCAGTTACAAGAATTAATGGTAATTCAGTTGCTTTACAGTGATATTTTTCCAACACATCTTCAGCTTCCTGCTTCGTCATTATCTCATGTTTTGGAACATAAACATGATCGGGTGCTAAAACTATCTCCTTTTTACTTACCATCGCCAAAACCTCCGAGTATAATATCAATTGGGGGTAAGAATAAGCAACACAAACATCAAAAACCTGCTTTGCTTTAATATATATTTACTCGGAGGTTTTGGGGGAAATTCTCAATTTTAGGATTTATTATGATCTATTTTTGGACAAAAATACAAAATAAGACAATTAAGACTTTGATGTTAATATCATTGGGATAGATCCATATACAAAACTAATGAAGAAACATAAATAGGACTCATTCTGACGATATAATAATGAATTCTCGTAGACATACGATCACATCACTTTCGATAGTTCTTATGGCAGTAACTATTATGTCTGTTTCCGTATTAGGTCAAAGTGCCTATGCAGGTGGAGGCGGCATGTCATTGTCTGTAGACTGTTCTGGTTCAAGTTGTGATGTCAGTGGAACAACTGACAGGAATGACCAAGATGTAACTATGACTGTATCAAATAGTCTTGGAATACATGGAGTTGCACAAATGAGTGTATCAGGTGGTAGCTTTTCTACAACACTTAATGTAAGCAACCTAGATGATGGTACTTACACAATTGCAGTAAACCAAGGTAGTTCTTCAAAGTACAGTCTATCAGTTAGTGTTGATGTTTCAGGTGGAAGTTCAGATTCAGCTGACTCGGTAAGCAATCAAGTAGCTGCATCAGAAGAAGAAGCAGGAACAACAACAACAACAAGCACAAGTGGATTACAACTAAACGCTGGTGGTGTTGAAGGTTCTACTACAATTGATGTAAGTGGAACAACTGACAGAAATGGAGACATTACACTCACAGTCAGAGCACCAAATGGAAATGTAGTAGCAGTATCTCAGATAACTCCTTCAGGTGGTAGTTTTTCAACAACTATTGAAGTAGGAGGACCATTATGGAGTCAAGACGGAATGTATGAAATTTCTGCACATCAGGGAGAAGCTTCAAGTCATCAGAAAAGTGCTGAAATAGAAATCGTAGACGGTCATGTAATCCCAGAATTTGGTGTAATTGCAGCAATGATACTTGCAGTAGCAATAGTATCAATAATTGTAGTTACAGCAAAGACAAGATTGAGTATAGTACCAAGACCATATTTTCTAATCATATGAATAAGTTTGTGATGTTTGTTCCAGTTGCTATTTTACTTCTTGCTGGAATTGGTCTTATGTCACAAGCATTTGCTGCATTTTCTATCACAATGGATACTGACAAGTCTGTTTATGATCATGCAACAATAATTACCATAACAGGACATGTTGATCCTGTAGACCCAGGTTCTGCTGTAAGTCTTATGTGCAAGAGTCCAGTGGGAGGTGTTTGTGGTATACAACAACTTGATGTGAACGATGATGGCAGCTTTTCAGCCACAATTAATACATCTACTGCATTGATGAAATATGATGGGACTTACCTGATTGACGCACACTATGTTGATGCAAAAACAACTGTATCGGTGGAACTTACGAATGCTTTAGAGACATATGAAGATGGAACAACAGTAGCTGGAACAGCAGTAGCTGGAACAACCATAACTGGAACATTAGAAACAGATGATGGAACACTTTACGAATTAGGTACAGGACAAATAGAATATGCTGTAACTTGTAATGCTACTCCCAGTTTCTATGTTAATGCCGATGATAATAGCATTGTTATACATATTGAACCAACTAATAATGGAGTACTAACAGTTACCTTACATGAAGAATTAATCAAACCATTTGAAGATGGAACGTTTGTGGTTATAGTAGATAATCAAGAAATGGAAGATTACTCCCAGCTTGGTAATACATTGACAATTCCTTGTCTGGCTGGTACTGAAAAAATTGAAATACATGGTAGTTGGGCAATCCCAGAATTTGGTGTAATTGCAGCAATGATACTTGCAGTAGCAATAGTATCAATAATTGTAGTTACAGCAAAGACAAGATTGAGTATAGTACCAAGTTTACTATAATGGAGATTATGTGGTGGTTTTTGGTGATGTTGGTACTCTCTTTGAGAATCTGCCTGTAACGATACAAATCTATTATGAATCCTCAGGGAATCTGATTGATGTAGCTCAAGTTCCTGTTGCAAAAGATGGAACGTTTGCCAAGAGTTTTAGTGCTACAGGACCATTATGGAATGATGAAGGAACTTATCTGGTTAGGGTGCAATATACTACAACTCAAATTGCAGAAACCACTTTTGAGTTTTATACTCAAATAATTGATAAGAGTTCTGCAATTTTTCCTGTTCAGATTCCTAATTCAGGAACTTTTGAAGTGGGATATACAATGAGAGGAGGTGAGGTTAAGGATATAGAAATGAACTTGGAGCGTTACTCAATTCTCGTCGAAACAGTAGTTCAGTCTAATGGTAATATTGTTCTAAAACTACCTAGAGAAAGTTTTGATGCCCAAAGTGATGGGACAGATGAAACTTTTATTGTTTTAGTTAGTAAAGATACTGTAGAGAATTTTGTGCAAGTTGAATATACAGAAATTGCTACTAGCGATAATTATAGAACCATACGCATACCAATAGAAGAGGGCGACATGCAGGTTGAAGTGATAGGTACGTATGTAATTCCTGAATTTGGAAGTGTGGTAATTATAATTTTGATTGTAGCGATAACATCAACAATTATAATTTCTAAAAGTAGGATTTCTCTTAGATATAACTAGATTCAAAAATTATATTTTGTTTTATAAGGTGAAACACTACGTAGCTCGTCTACAACTTTTTTTAAAACTTCTACTACTTGATCGACTTCATCTAATGTATTCATATATCCAAATGATAGACGTAATGAACCAGTTATCTGTTCGTGATTAAATCCCATTGCCTTCAACACATGTGATGCTTTTTGTGTATGAACTGAACATGCAGAACCAGTTGATGCTGCAATTCTATGTTCATCCAACTTTATGATCATGTCCTCGCCGTTTACCCCAAGGAATGTAAGATGAATATTGTTAAAAATTCTTTTTTCAGGGTGGCCATTTAGTTTTACATGAGGTATTTCTTTAACTATCTTTGAAAGAATTGAAGAATGTAATGATTGAAAATGAGAAATATTTTCATTTAATCTTTCTTTTGCAATCTCACATGCCTTTCCAAATCCAACAATACTAGCAACATTTTCTGTTCCTGAACGCATTCCATTCTCCTGACCACCGCCTAAAATTTCAGGAGCCACAGTCAAGCCTTTTTTTATAAATAATGCACCAACACCCTTAGGACCATTAATTTTATGTGAAGAAATTGATAACGCGTCCACTCCAAGTTCTTTTACATTAATTGGAATCTTACCAACTGCTTGTACTGCATCTGTATGTAATGGTATTTGATATTTTTTACAGATTTCTGATATTTCTTTAATGGGTTGTATTGTACCTACTTCATTATTTGCAAACATAATACTAACAATAACTGTTTGTGGATTAATTGAATTGATAATATCATCTGGATTTACAGTTCCATGTTCATCAACTGCCAGATATGTAATCTTCACTCCATTTTTTTCAAGATCCCTACATGGTTCTAAAATTGCTTCATGCTCTATTGCTGATGTTATGATATGATTGAGTACAAACTTTGGTCCTTGAGATTTTGGAATACCATACAAAATTGTATTATTTGATTCAGTTCCACCAGATGTAAATAGGATTTCATTGGGTTCAGCACCAATAAGTGTGGCTACCTGTTTCCGTGCTTTTTCTATTGCATTCTTTGCCTTCCTACCAAATTGATGAATTGATGACGGATTACCATACTCTGTGTCAAAATATTGTGTCATTTCCTTAACTACTTCTGGATGGACTGCAGTTGAAGCAGCGTTATCAAAATAAATCAATTAGTTATCACGTTAATTTTTCCAGGTCGGTAACCCTCTGGATCCACAGAAACATCCTTAAAGTTTACCAATTTTAATTGATTCTTGATTTTTTGTAATACCAAATTATCTTCAAGTAATGATAATTCATCTACACCAACCTCAATTTTTGCCATACCATCCATGTCTCTAACACGTACCTGTTTAGCTCCTGTGAGTTGCTTTACAATTTTTTCGCCGATTTCAATTCTAGCTAACCTTTCAGCAGTAACACTTTGACCCCAAGGAATACGTGATGCGAGACATGAGTTAGAGGGTTTATCATAAACTGAGAGACCAACGTTTTTGGCAACTTCCCTTACCATTTTCTTGGAGAATTCAGTCTCTGCTAATGGACTTCGAATTCCATTTTGATGCAGTGCTAATACACCTGGACGGTAATCACCCAAGTCATCAATATTTGTTCCATCTACAATTATATCAGAACCAAATTCTTTTGCTACTCCTAAGAGATGTTCCGAAAGTTCGCTTCTACAGTAAAAACAACGCTTGTCATCATTTTTAACAAAATTCTCGTTATCAAGCTCACTGTATTCTATTACTATATGCTTGATTCCAATCTCTGATGATATTTTTTTTGCATATTCTAATTCTTCTTGTGCAAGCGTCTTATAATCAGCAGTTACTGCTATGGCTGATTTACCTAACTTCACATAGGCAGAATAAGCAACTAAAGCGCTATCAACACCCCCTGAAAGTGCTACAAGCACACTATTTTTGTCATCAAACCAATTTAGCAGTTTAGTAAGTTGTGTTTTCATATCTTTTTCCTAACTTCTTGATTTAGTAACTCTTCTGTATCTTTAAATGAAATACTAAGTGTTCCAGAAATTTCTTTGATGTCATCAGATTCGATTTTAAAATGAGAGCCATTATTAAGATCTCTAGTTTTGTATCTAACATCAAAACTCTGACCCTGAATATTTACCGAGACTGTTTTAACAGATCTAGGAACTATGTATCGCTCAGAAGTTCTTACTCGTACACCAAGCGTTCCTGTTTCAGTAACCAACAAATCCATAATAGAATTCATAGTATGGGAATCACAAATAACAGATACTAAATTTGTAGGTCGGCCCTTTTTTGTGATTGCAGAAGATATTGTGACATCCTTTGCGCCATGATCCATTATTTTTTCAATCATGTTTCCAAGAACTTCGCCCGATACATCATCAACATTTGTTTCAAGTATTTTTACTGTATCAAGCTGAAGTTTAGTTGATGCAACTCCTCGAACAACTTTCAATACGTTTGAAAATCCTTCAAAATCTTTTTGGCCCGCACCGTAGCCGATAGATTGGATTTTCATAGGAGGATAAAATTCAGAGCACTCTTTAACCAAATTAACTAACATGCTAGCACCTGTAGGAGTTGTGAGCTCATCCTTTACATTTCCGCCTACTGTGATAATTCCTGATTCTCTAAATATTTCTAAAATTGCATATGCAGGATTAGAACTAGTACCATGAGAAAAAGTCACTGTACCACCACCAATAGCAACTGGTGTGACAACTATATCATCATCAAAACAACCCAAGTCATCTAGAGCAATAGCAGTTCCTAAGATATCTACAACTGTATCAAAACTTGCTGCCTCATGAAAGTGCACCGAATCTTCCGGTTCGCCATGAATTTTTGATTCTGCATGTATGAGAGTCTCAATAGATTTCACTGCAAAAGTTTTTGCACTTTTAGAAATTGTTAATTTCTCCGCAGATTTTTCAATTATATCCTTTATCTCTATACCCTTTCTTTCATGTGCATCATCATCTATTTCTAATAGTAATGCAGTTGCTTGCAATGATTTTTTTTTCTCTTCCACAAAATCAATTTTTTTTACTTTAACATCCTTAACCAGTGATTCAGCAATATGAATACCGTCTATGATCTTTGATTTGTTTGCGCCAATACTTACAAGGCTGGAAAGTAACATATCGCCAGAAATACCAGCAACTTGAGCATCAATAACAAATACCATGAAACTAAATTCTTTAAAATGCTTATAAATTCTGTTTAATGCTTATTCGCCTAAGATTTAATTATCAAAAATCTAA
>LUMJ01000323.1_pt1 | contig 18638 bp, 21 predicted proteins | sample 729631 | NCBI WGS metagenome assembly LUMJ01 (sample SAMN03860266, study PRJNA289734) | marine metagenome | biome: seawater column; feature: ocean; material: water; isolation source: Red Sea water column Station 22 - depth 500m | place: Saudi Arabia: Red Sea | collected 2011-10-15 | depth 500 m
CTTTTGAACTTATTTGTATGTCAGAGATATTACCGTTTTGCAATCCAATTTTCTGAGGGTCTAAAGTCATTTTTGTGATCATATTATTCTTTAACATACAAATTTGGTTTTTAGATGTGGTTGATAATTCATCCATTCCATCATCTGATCTAACAGCCATGACTGTCTCTGCATTTTTTCTTTTCAAAATTTTTACAATTCTTTCCTGATAGTTCTCTGAGAAAACGCCGATTAGTTGGTTTTTTACCATTGCTGGATTAGTTAATGGTCCTAATAGATTGAATGCAGTTCTGCCACCAACAACTTTTCTGGCTTTTGCAACATTTTTCATCGCTGGATGAAATCTTTGTGCAAACATAAATCCTATACCAAACTTTTCTATTGTTTCATTTACTTTGTTAGGCTCAGAATTCAGGTCGATTCCAAAATATTCAAAAATATCTGCGCTACCGGATACACCAGATATTGAACGGTTTCCGTGCTTAGCAACATTTCCTCCAGCGCCAGCAATTACAAATGATGCAGTTGTTGAAATGTTGAATGTTTTGAGCTTATCACCACCAGTACCACACACATCAATGATTTTTCCCTTGCAATTTGGTGATATATGTAGAGAATATTCTTCCATTTTGTTTAACATGGCTAAAAGTTCATCATCTGATTCACCTTTTTGTGTCAAATTTTTTAGAAAGTCAGCAACATCTTGATCGTTTTGTGTGCCACCGAGTATTTCATTCATCACGCTGGTCATTTGTTCAATTGTTAAACTATCCCCACGGGAAAGATGTTGTGTTAAATCTTTAATCATTTTTAACCCTCTCAATGAAGTTCTTTAGGATTTTTTTGCCTTCGTCTGTCATAATGGATTCTGGGTGGAATTGTACCCCTTCAATAAAAAATTTCTTGTGGCTAACTCCCATAATCTCACCATCATCCTCTGCAACTGCGGTAATTTTTAGTGAATCTGGTATTATTGTTTTTTCACCAACTAACGAATGATATCGTGTTGCTCTAAATGGATTCTCAACCTCTTTGAATAATGAGTCATCATAATGTTTGATCTGGCTTGTTTTTCCATGTCTAATGTTCACAGCATTGGTAACCTTTCCACCGAAGCAATCAATAATTCCCTGGTGGCCTAAGCATACACCCAAAATTGGTGTTTTTGGTCCAAGTTCTAGAATAACATTCTTACAAATTCCAAAGTATCTTTCGTCTTCAGGTGTTCCAGGCCCTGGTGAAATAACTATTGCATCATAGTTTCTGTCCTTTATCTCACTAATTGTAATTTTATCATTTCTTATGACATCTGAACTAACACCGAGCTCACCTAGTCTTTGGGCAAGGTTGTAGACAAACGAATCATAATTGTCAATAATTAGAAACTTCATTTTGATGCCTCTCTCAGTGCAATCAGCATTGCATTAGCTTTGTGATCGGTTTCCTTCAATTCATTTTTTGGTATTGAATCAAATACAATTCCTGCACCAGCCTGTACGAAACCTGACTTTCCATCTGCAAAAATACTTCTTATTGCAATTGCAAAATCGCAGCATCCATTAAACGAAAAGTATCCAACAGCACCCGCATAGGGACCCCTAGATTCTGGTTCAAGCTCATCAATAATTTCCATAGCTCGAACTTTTGGTGCTCCTGAAACAGTGCCTGCTGGGAAAATAGCTTTGAATGCATCATACATATCATATTTCTTGCCAATCTTTCCAACAACATGTGTTACCATATGTTGCACATGGCTGAATTTTTTTACTTCCATTAGTTCTTTAACATGAACAGTACCATAATCACAAACTTTACCAACATCGTTTCTACCTAAATCAACTAGCATTGTATGTTCAGCTAATTCTTTTTCGTCACTGATTAGTTCCTCTTTCATTCGTTTATTGGTTACTTCGTCATCTGTAACCTTTCTTGTACCAGCAATTGGAAATGTTTCTACCTGATCATTTGTAACACGTAAAAGCATTTCAGGGGATGAACCTATTATTATTTTTTCATTCATTTTCATATGATATAGATATGGTGAGGGGTTTAATGAGCGAAGTTTTTGATATACTTTTAGATAATCACCGTGAGCACGAAATGAAAATTTTCTTGACAGCACTACTTGGAATATGTCTCCATCATAGATGTATTTTTTTGCCTTGTCTACTATCTTAGTAAATCTATCCTCATTTAGATTTGGCTTGATGTCAGATATGGTAAATTTATCAAACTTGGACTCCGATATTTTTATCTCATCTACTCTATTTTTGTCATAATAGAAATAAAGAGATTTTTTTTGTTTATTATCGAACAGTATACCATCATTGTAAATTCCAAATTCCATTATTGGTTCCGTTATGATTGTTCTATCATTCATGTTTCTACTATGATCTTTTGGTATCTTTTCCCATAATCTAATTGCGTCATAATTGATTATTCCAACAGCCCCTCCCAGGTAGCGATATGATTGATCATTGGTTTTTCGTACAAGATCTTTTATTGTGTTAAGTGGGTCAGTTGTAGAAATTGTCTTAACAGTACCATCTCTATTTTGGATTGTAACCTTATCGTAATATCCTTTAACAATAAATTCAGGATCAAACCCCATAATCGAAGTTTCAGCCAGTTCTTCAGGACCTGTTAATGACTCGAATAAGAATGAGTATGAATAATTTCGTGATATTTTATTATAGATTTCAAATTGAGTGCCAGTATAATCTAGAGAAACTATCCTAGGAATGCTTGTGTGTCCAAATATGTCCACCCATACAAATGAACAAAACTGAACCGTATTTAAACCATGATTTTTAGATTAAAAAAATTAAGTGTAAAATATGGGTTTTTAATCATAGAAATTGGGTTTTTTTGAATAAAATTGCTGTTTTAGTACCTAAAAATGTCATAAATTAAAAACTGAAATTTAATATAACATACATGATAAATAAAAAATTAATATACCGTATAGTACGGTACACTTATAATCGATTGTGGTAATATTTTGATTATGAAGAAAACATGCCATAAATGTGGCACGACTAATCTAGATTGGAGTCAGTCATATCACAGATTGACTGGCAAATGGAAACTTGAGAATCATAAAGAATGTAGTAAGAATTAGTCTTTTCTGATCAGTACGTTCTTCTGAAAATAATCATCGTTTTAAGAGTTCTATTACAAATCAACATCTGCGTTATTTCGATCGGTTGTTGCACCTTGTGCTGCAGATCCTACCAAGAAAGCATATTTGGCAAGTGCTCCTGAGTTATAGTTTGGCTCTGGCGCTTTCCATCCCTCCAATCTTAGTTCAAGTTCTTTTTCTGATACATGCAGATTGGCACTATTATCCTCAATATTGATACTGATTTCATCCCCATTTTTAACGAGCGCAATAGGCCCGCCAACAAATGCTTCAGGCGCAACATGCCCAATCATGAATCCACGTGTTCCACCAGAGAATCTACCATCAGTTATCATTGCAACTTTCTTACCCAATCCTTGTCCCACAATTGCTGCAGTTGTAGCAAGCATTTCTCTCATTCCTGGACCGCCTTTTGGCCCTTCATATCTAATAACTACTACATCTCCCTCCTTAATTTCACCATTCGAAACAGAGTCAAATGCAGATTCTTCGCCATCAAATACCCTTGCTTTACCTACAAATTTTGTCATTTCTACACCAGCAGTTTTAATTACTGCACCATCTGGAGCCAAAGTTCCCTTTAGTATTACAGCAGTTCCAACTTCATGTAACGGATTTTTAATTTCTCTTACAATTTGTTGCTCAGCAACGCTCGATATTTTATAATGTTTGATATTTTCTTCGATTGACTTTCCAGTGACAGTTAATACATTACCATGAATTAGATTATTATCTAATAATTTTTTCATTATTAGCGGTATTCCGCCTATTTTATCAAGACTATTCATAACATAACCACCGCCAGGTTTCATATCTGCTATATGCGGTGTTTTTTTTCGTATTCTTTCGAAATCATCATATGTTAATTTTATTCCTACTTCATTTGCTAATGCAAGTAAATGTAAAATACCATTAGTTGATCCGCCAACAGCATTTAACATTGTAATAGCATTTTCAAATGATTCAAAGGTTAAAATGTCTCGTGGTTTGATATTTTTCTCCAGCAATTGTGTGCATGCCTTACCAGTTTCATACACCATATTTTCCCTTCTATCGTCTTCAGCTGGTGGGCTCGCGCTACCTGGTAATGCTATACCAATTGCCTCAGAAATCGACGCCATCGTGTTAGCTGTAAACATTCCACCACATGATCCGGCATTTGGGCATGCAGTATTTTCTATATCTTTTAATTCTTCTAGTGAGATTTGTCCCGCGTCGTATGATCCAACCGCTTCATAAACATCAACAACTGTTAGTTCCTTTCCGTCTAATATTCCTGGCATAATTGTTCCACCGTAAACAAAAACGGAAGGAACATTTAGTCTTGCCATAGCCATCATGGTGCCGGGTAAACTCTTATCACATCCAGCAATACCAACTAAGGCATCATATTGATGTGCCCTTACCATCAATTCGATCGAATCAGCAATAACTTCTCTACTGATTAATGACGACTTCATACCTTCATGCCCCATGGCGATTCCATCACTAACTGCAATTGTGCTAAATTCTCTTGGCGTTGCGCCAGCATCTTTTACGCCCTGCTTTGCTTTTTGAGCAAGTGATGGTAAATGAATGTTGCATGGAGTGGCTTCATTCCCAGTATGGCAAACTCCAATGAAGGGTTTAGCTAGATCTTCATCAGATAAACCCATGGCCTTATACATTGAATTGATTAAATATTATGATTTTTTAGGTGATCATAATATTAGAACAATTGTTTTTAATCCTGAAAATGACCAAAGTTTTTTTGAGGGTGCTGTAGTTGCGATATTAGATCAGAGATATCGTGATTTTTTTCGTAGTAAATTTAACGAAGAAATGGATGAACTAGTTAGGCTTGATATGCTTGAAATTATTAGATCACATATGCTGCATATTAGCGCAAAATTAAATGAATGACCAATAATTAAAACTATAATTGGAATTAATTTTTAATTACGTAGAACTATTAGCGGTATTTCTTGTTAACCCTTAATTATTTGTGCATCAAGTTCCCTAAGTTGTTCTTCAATCTCTTCTTGGCTTTCACTGCCATATGAAATTAAAATTCTATCTTGGTCTTTAAATACATAATCGCGGATATCAACCACCATTTCATGATTAATAAAAAACTTTATCGAATAATCCTCGTTGGTACAAAACTGTCTACCATCTGGAAAATTGAAGCATTTATCATCTATTCCAATGTTTAAACTTTCAAACAAATATCCAAGCTTTACACCTGATGAATGTCTGTGGATTGTTGTACCATCACTTTCTTCAAAATGAATCCAACTACTTTTGATCTGATAACTAGGAACTGAAAAGTCAAATTTATCACCAAAAATTCTTACTAATAATGAAGCATGTTCATGTTCATCACCGAGCTTGCCAGCGCCTTCAGGTATACCTGGACCACTAGCCTCCATAGTAATGAATACAAAAATTGAATATCCGATAATTAAAGCAACAATTCCTAAAATACCAGCAGCTAGTAGATTGTTTTTTGTCTTCTGCCTTGAACGCTTTTCAACTAAATCTTCTCGTTTTTCTCGTCTTTCCTCTCGGTTTTTTCTACCCATTACTGCTCAATTTTATATTATACCATATATAATATGTGAAATTTAGACGCCGATAAAATAGAACAAATTAAATCAATTAAATATATTCTATATTTTTTAGAGCTCGTATTTTATTTATTTTAAATCCATGATATAATTACTGTTCAAGTGGAATTTCTATTTCTAACCACAAATGACCCTTAGCCATTGTAAATTCATAGTTTTTTGCTTTAATGTTAGTCTGGAATAATTTAAAAAGTTCTTCTGGTATATCCTCCCAATACTCATTTTCAGCCTCAGCTTTTAGAATATCATTTTTCTGCAAATTTAGTAACCAGTTATGTACCTCATCATTAGATAATGAATCAGTAGCCTCGTATCTATCACCAATTATAGTTTCAACATGAAATTTCATATTTTTGGATAGTATAGTTGATGCTAATATATTAATGGAATTTTATTACCAAAACTAATAATGGAATCTTGTATTTTCTGTGATATAATTGAGGGAAAACGTGCGTGTTATAAAATTTATGAAGATAATAATAAAATTGTCATTTTAGACAGATACCCTATTGATAAGGGTCACTCTCTAATTATTACAAGAAAGCCGTACGAAAAATTAACAGATATGAGTCATGAAGAAGTTTCAGAGCTATTTGCTATTATACCAAAAATTGCTAATGGAATCATTAAAGCAACTAATGCTGATGCATTTAGTATAGCACAAAATAATGGAAAAGCTGCAAAACAAATTATAGCGCATGTTCATGTTCACATAATTCCACGTTATAATTCAACGGGTACTTTATGGACAAAAAGAAAAATTCTAAATGATGATGAATTAAACAAATTAGCAGAAAAAATACGTAATTGCATATAGTGGTTATTTACCAGAATAGTTTGGATTGTATCTCAAAATAGCTCCGACTTTTCCTATGTTTGTTAACATTAAACCATGTTCAGCAACACCAGAAATTACTTCTATTTTTGTTCCTGTCTTTGCTGCAAGCAAATCAAAATACTCTACTATATCCTGATCAGATATTTGAATATCAGTTGATTTACATGATGGACATGATGAATCTTTAAATTCAGTTTTAATTGATATCGTTTTTTGTTGTTCTACAATTTTTTCTTGTATAGATGAGCATCTATTACATTTGGCCTCTACTCTATAAAGTTCCGTATTATCTGTAATTATTATTGTGGAGACAACATTATTTTTTAAATAATTTATGATGTCATCAAGACCATATACGCCTAATCCAGAATTACTATTAATCTGCTGAAACAATTTTTCAACAATCTGTTTTTCTTCAACCATTCTAAAATCTGAAAGAATATCTGAAGACTTTGCAAATGCCTCTCTTATTCCTTCCGCGCCTGAATACGATGCATCTATAGTTGAAATTATCATATCTTGTAATCTATATTCTAAGTAATTTTCATTAACAAACTCTTCTTTTGTTGGTCCAGGACCAGATATGATAAGTCCCTTAATAGGATAAATATCAATAAAATATTCTCGTGTAGTACCCGCTACCCGATTAAAGAAATATGTTAACTCCATCTCTCTCAGTTTTTGAAATCTTTTTGCAGATTGTCCACCCTGTCTATGCTTCCCAGCAACCCCAGAACTAGTCTCTTTCAAAACCTCAATTTTATCCCCACGTAATAATCCCCACCCGACATCTTTTGCATCAATTGCTAAAAAACCAATTAAATTATCATCCTTTAACATATCCTTTAAAATATCAACGTGAAAGTGGTCATCACATCTATACAAAAAAGTTTTAAGATCTTTTGGTGGGTCAATTTCAAAAGCTTTTACTATCTCACTACCAGGTGGACCACCCTCCTCTCTAGGTAATGCACCACAAAAAATAGCTAAACCATTTACGGGTGTTTTTTTGTATAGTTTCAAGCGTTGAACAACTTTTGATAATGAATCAACAACATGTGTCCTAGTAAGATCAGATTTTATATTATCTGCCGTACCTTGTTCTTCTCTTAATGTAGTGATTACTTCGTGTAACTGTTTTCCTTTTGGAATATATACAGTAATTAACTCTGTACCCCTTCCCGTAATTTGTGAAAGCTCCTGTAATGTCTTTCTTATCTTATAAAGTTTAACCGAATCTTGTTTTTGAACATTGAACTTCACCATTCTAATTATTTAAAATTATCAATATTTAGGTAAATGTTTCTGATTAACTAATTTTTGGATAAAATTATAATTTTTTTTCTTGGTTTTCATGTTTAGATCGCAGTATTTTTAGCTCTTAACAACTTAAATACAAGATTTTAAGTTTATGAAACGTGCGACAAAGCCCACAAATTTCTAAATCTATTGGCAAAGTTCCACTATATTCTACAATTATTCTTGCTACTGTTTTTGCCTTTGGATTATTTCTAATCGGATATGATCAGGGGCATGTATTTAGTATAATACAGGGCGAACATGCATTTGTAGAACAATTCCTTCATGAATTAACTCATGATATTAGACATGCGGCTGGATTTCCATGTCACTGATCGACATTAAATTCTAATTATTATTTTGATAAAGTTTTACTACAGAACTATTTGTATTAATAATAATATCTGCGCCCTGAATTTTACTTTTATATTGTTTAATTTTTTTCCCTTCGTTTGTAACTTCAAACCTGTCAATTATTACTAAAGATAATCTTTCAAGATTAGATAGCGTTTTGTAAACCGTTGATAATGATAATTGTAATTCATTGGAAATTGTTACTGCATCTTTTGATTTATTTATGATTGAAAATAACACTGCATGAGAGCAAACGGTTGTTAGTGCCTCTATTATACGCTGATTTATATCATATTCATTTAGTTCCAGTATGGTCGGTTTTGGTAATAAGCCCCTATTTTGTATCATTAGCGGACAGTGAAATTATAGGTTCTGGCTTTTTTATAATTATCTCGGCTTTATTGATTCTACTACGATAAACCTTAAATCTTCGTCCATTTTCAGATGAGGTATATTTTTCAATTTCTACTAATGTTAGATATTCCAAATCGGATAATTTTTTATAAACTGAGCTCAACGGGATTTTTAAAGCATGAGAAAGATCACCTGCAGTCTTACCCTTGTGAACAATTGAAAAAATAATTGCTCTTGATTCAGCATCTGCTAATGATTCAATGACTTTCTGTGTTACATCATATTTTTTTAGTTGGGGTAGTGTAATTTTATGACGCAACTGTTACTTGTATCTTCTAATATATAAAAACATGATTGTTCCATATTCTAAGATCATAGAATATGAACATTAATCTAATAACAATCAAGTTAAAACTAAAATATGAAATTATGTTACTATGTTTTTGATTTTACTTTCTTTATCTGCTTGTTTTATCTCTCTGGCAATACGTCGACCCATACTCATGGGTTGATCATACATTAATGTAGTATATGGTGAACCGTTCATGAAAATATTTGTTCCTGCCACAATTCTAGCTGAAAATTCAAAAGCCTTGAAATGTGCATCTGCATCATATACGCCTTCTATACAAAATGGTCCGTTCATTCCAGGTGGAATAAGATTTGCTGATGCTTCAACAAAGTTTTCACCCATAGTATATACATCATTCAGTAGTGATTCACGTAATACAAGTGGACTATTTGCGATTACATTAAATGAATAAACTTTATCCGTGTTAAGCTGATTTTCAGCTGGAATTCTTGCCAAACCTTCTATATCAGATTCATGTCTTTTATCAACACCAAAAAGTTCAATCTCCTTATTGAGCGGAGAATAAAAAAATTGTAAGTAAACTAACACACCTGAAGTATATTCTTGAAGATATAGATCACTATCACCACTGATTACACCCTGTTTAATTAAAAGATCTCTTTTTTTATTATATTCTTGTTCAGAGGAAGCAATAAAATATCCTTTTCCACCTGCAGCTCCATGTCTTTTAGCAATAACAAGTTTGTTAATTTCTTGAGGGCTAGAGAGTGACATTGGAACATCTAATTTTGATTCTTTCATTAGTTGTTCTTTTAATACACGATCAGATTCCCAACGTAAGATATGTTTGTTACCAAAGATTGGCGTCTTAATTGATTCAATTTGGTCTGAGCTCATTTGAGATATTAATGTCCCATGAGGAATCAATATAGAATTATTTTCTTGTAAAATTGATTCACATCTATCTTCAGATACTTCCAAAAATGAATCTACAAGTATTATATCGTCAATAAACTTGAAACGTCGATATAGACGCTCTCTTTTTTTCTCACATAATAAAACAGTATTAAAACCCTCATCCTTTGCACCCTTTAAAACTTGTAGTGCACAATGTGAACCTAGAGTTGCTATGCTTACCAAATTATAATATAACTTGTAATACACATAATATGAAACTATAGTTCTAAACCATGCGGGAAATACATTCACATTGTTTTCTATATATTAACTAGAAAATCATTTAATAATAGTCAGATTTTTGAAATATAATGCAAGTATCTTCATCTGCTACTAATATTGAAGATAATGACCAAAAGCAGATCTACCTTCAAATTATGTCTGATAAATTTTGTATGAGAATTATATCCTCTATAATTAATGATTCAAAAACTGCTGTCAAGATATCTAAGGAAACCAGTATCCCAATTAGTACAGTTTATAGAAAATTACAATTCCTTCAAGAAAATAAAATAATAAAAGTTTTAGGGGGGATAGGTAAAGATGGAAAGTTTTTTGTCTATAAAAGTAGGATAAAAACAATTTCAGCTATGTTTGATGGTGAAGATGTGAGGCTATCTGTTACATCAAACTTAAATTTTACAGTAAATTGACAAATTCTAAAAAAAATCATAATAAATACTCAAATAGAAAAATTATCATATGGTAGAAACTGAATTAGGAGATTGGCGCAGAACTCATTATTCAGGTGAGTTAGGTTCATCCTTAGTGGAATCAGATGTAACAGTTATGGGTTGGGTTTCAAGTATCAGGGGCCATGGAAATATTTCGTTTGCTACAATTATTGATAAAATAGGTGAAATACAGGTAATCGCAAAAAAGGGTTCTTGCCCGGATGATGTACTTGAAAGTATTTCTAAGTTAAAACCACATTCTTGTATAGGAATAAGAGGTGTTGTAAAGGCTTCTGAAAAAGCTCCTAATCAAGTTGAAATTATACCAAAAGAAATCAAAATATTTTCTGCAGTTGAAAAAATTCCTCCGTTTGATCCATATGCAAAAACTGTCAAAAACATTGATACTAGACTTGAAATTAGAGCTATTGATCTACGCAGAAATGCACTAAAAAAAATTTTTCAAGCTCGTAATGAAGTGCTCAAATCAATACGAAATTATTTTACTGAGCAAAATTTTATTGAAGTTAATACACCAAAGATGATTGCAACTGCTACAGAAGGCGGCGCCGCATTATTTCCAATTTTTTATTACAATAAAGAAGCATTTCTTGCTCAAAGCCCGCAGTTGTATAAAGAGCAACTAACAATGAGTTTTGAAAAAGTATTTGAAATTGCACCTATTTTTAGAGCTGAACCTTCAAGAACAAATCGACACTTATCAGAAGCTATATCGATTGATTTTGAGGAAGCGTTTATTGATTACAATGACGTAATGAAAAGAATCGAACAGATTATAAAACAATCAATTTCTGCAATACAAAAATTCTCAAATGACGTTTCTCAAACTGAATTTATAATTCCTGACATGCCAGATACTGTTCCTATATATACATACAAAGAATTACTGGAAAAAATACAATCTACTGGTGGTAAGAATCAATGGGGTGATGATTTGTACCCTGCTCAGTTAAATAAAATTGGAATGACAGGATTTTATTTTATTAAAGACTGGCCAATTGGGCCAAAACCATTTTATGTAAAAATGAGTAAAGATGATCCAAAAATATCAGAATCATTCGATTTAATGTATGGGGATTTAGAACTTTCTTCTGGTAGTACTAGGATTGAAAAAAAATCAGAACTAGAAGATAGGATGAAAAACAAAGGTATGAAAATAGATGCATTTGGATACCACCTGAACGTTTTTGAATATGGTGTACCTCCACATGCAGGCTGTGGAATAGGTCTTGAAAGATTAATGATGGCATTAACAGGTACGGAAAATATACGTGATGCAACGTTTTATCCCAGAGATGTTGATAGATTAACACCATAGGTGAAAAATTTGGTTACTGAAGAAGAAATTGCACAAGTTGCGAAATTAATGAAAATTGAACGTAGTGATCATGGTGAAGATATGAAAAGAGTTCAAAAAATGCTTGAATATTTTGATATTCTTGATAAGGCAAATGTTGAAAATGAAGAAATAATTGTACAAGAAACTGATTTAGAAAAACTTAGAGATGACAGATATATTCCATATGACCAAAAATTATTGAAATTTCTGAAAGTCTACAGAGAAAAATACGTTAAGGCCCCCAAGTTGAGTTAATTTGGATCTAACAATTTCTGCATTAAATTATCAAAGAAGTGTAAAAAATGGTGATTTTACTGTTGAAGAATTCATTACAAAATCACTTGATAGAATAAAATCGGTGGACAAAAATCTTCATGCATTCCTGAAACTGAATGATTTAGCATTAGAAAAGGCAAAGGAAATTGATCGTAAAATAAAATCAAACCAAAATGTCGGAAAATGTTTTGGCATGCCAATATCTGTGAAAGATAACATATGCATAGCAGGTTCAAGAACTACATGCGCCTCAAAAGCTTTGGAACAGTTTATTGCGCCTTACACCTCTACGGTTGTTAGTAAGCTAAATTCAGAAGATGCAATTATAGTTGGAAAGACAAATCTTGATGAGTTTGCGATGGGTCTAAGCACTGAATTTAGTGCCTATGGACCAAGCAAAAATCCATGGAATGTTGATTATGTTCCTGGTGGTTCATCTGGTGGAAGTGCGGTATCTGTCTCCGCAAATGAGTGCATTGCGTCTTTAGGTTCTGATACAGGTGGTTCGATTAGGAACCCAGCAAGCTTTTGCTCTGTTGTTGGTTTAAAACCAACATATGGACTTGTAAGCCGTTACGGTCTTATTTCTTATGCTAACAGTATAGAACAGATTGGGCCTATAACAAAAACAGTTGAAGATTCTGCATTTTTACTAAACATAATTTCTGGAATAGATTCTAACGATAACACTACAATTGATAACAAAAATCAAGATTACCTAAAAGATATTGATGTTGGTATTGAGGGTAAAAAAATTGGAATTATAACAGAAATGACAAACAGTGATGGGCTAAGCGATGAAGTTCGTAACTCTACCAATGATGCAATTAAAACATTTGAAAGGATTGGCGTAAATTGTGAGCAAGTATCATTAGAAATGGTTCCTTATGCTGTTGCTGCATATTACACTATAACATCAACTGAAGCTGGAAGTAATCTTGCTAGATATGATAACATAAGATATGGTTATGATCTTGATTCAGAAGGTTTTGAATTTAATTCGTATATCTCACAAGCAAGAAATAAGCTTGGGCCTGAAGTTGCAAGAAGAATGATTCTAGGTGGATTTGTACCATCTGCTGGTCATGCGGGAAAATACTTCCTAAAAGCGCTAAAAGTGAAATCTAAACTAATATCCGAAATAAATCGTATTTTTGAACAATTTGATTTTCTAATTTCTCCTACTGTTCCTATCCAGCCATTCAAGTTTGGTGAGAAGATTCGGGATCCTGTATCGTTTATGTTAGTCGATTTTAATACTGTAACAGCTAATCTTACTGGAAAGCCAGCAATATCAGTACCATACAAGATTGAAAATGGTCTACCAATAGGAATGCAGATAATGGCAAACAGTTTGGAAGAGGCTTCATTGTTTCAGGCGGCATATGCGTTAGAAAAAACTGTAGAATTACCGGAGGTGCCAATCTAATGACAAAGATTGGCCTTGAGATACATTGTCAGTTGACAAAACTTGAAAGTAAACTATTTTGTCACTGTAAAGCAGATTATAGGGAATTTGAGCCAAATACAAATGTCTGCCCAATCTGCATTGGCATTCCAGGTTCTTTACCACTATTAAATAAAAAAGCAGTTGAAAAAGCTACATTAATTGCGATGGCACTTGATTGTAAAACTTCTGAAAAAATTGCATTTTTTAGAAAAAATTATTTTTATCCTGACTTGCCAAAAAACTTCCAAATTACTCAACTAAATGCTGATGGATATGGAAATACCAGTATTGGCTGGAATGGGAAAGTAATTGTAGATAATAAAGAAATACGAATAAGAAGAATTCAGTTGGAAGAAGATCCTGGCAGATTGATTTATGAGGGCGCCACTGAAAAAACCAAAATAACTCTAGTTGACTATAATAGAGCTGGCACTCCATTGGTTGAAATCGTAACAGAGCCAGATTTTGAAAATCCACATCATGTTAGAAACTACTTAAATATACTATCAGATCTTCTAGAAAACTTGGGTGTTTCAGATCCTGGACTTGATGGTGCAATGCGTGCTGATGCTAACGTTTCAATTGAGGGTGGTTCAAAGGTTGAAATAAAAAATATTGGCTCATTTCACGATTTAGAAAAAGCTGTACATTTTGAGATAACAAGACAGCAAAGTCTTGCTGAAAGAAAAATTGAAATCATTCAAGAAACTAGACATTGGGATGATAAGCGGAAAATCACTGTATCCGCAAGAACAAAGGAAGAGGAAGAAGAGTACAGATATCATCTTGAAGCTGATATTCCATGGATAAACATTGACAGCAACGTAAAAAATCAATTACAAATACAAATGCCTGAGAACATCAGCTCAAAAAAAGAAAGATATATTTCAAAATATAATATTGCGCCACAAGTTGCTGATATATTAGCATCTGACAAGTATTTTTCTGATCTTTTTGAAAAAGCAAACGACGAAATAAATGCAAAAGACATTGCAAATATGATTACAACTGACCTTATGGGATTGGTTGATACACGTGAAAAACGTGAGCAATCAAAACTTAATCCAGTACACCTTGCAAATTTAATTGAATATGTAAAATCAAACAAGATTACCAGAACATCAGCAAAGTTTGCACTTGAAGAAATTATAAAAACTGGCAAGGCTTTATCGCAAATTATTGAAGAACTTGACTTGGGTCATGTTTCCGATGAATCTATACTATCTGATATTATAACACAGATCTTAAGCGAAGAGAAAAAAGCGGCAGACGATGCAAAACAAAATCCTGAAATTGTTAACTTCTTAGTTGGAAAGATTATGCAAAAAACACACGGAAAAGCAGATCCGGAATTAACATTAACTCTTTTGAAAAAAAATCTTGGTATTGACTAAAAAACGAATTTTAGTTTTAGGTGGCGGATTTGCTGGTGTTGACTGTACACGAAAATTGGAAAGTTATTTTCAATCTAATTATGATGTTGAAATAACATTAGTTAGTGATGATAATTTTCTACTTTTTACACCCATGCTGCCTCAAGTGGCATCTGGAACAATTACACCAAGACATATTGTAATGCCACTTAGAGGCCTGTGTAAAAAAGCAAGAATATACGAATCCGCTGTAAGAGATATTGATCCGATACAAAAACATGTTACCCTAGAGGGTACTCCTGAAAAAAGAGGTGTACGTATACATTATGATTATTTGGTAATTGCTTTGGGAAGCCAAACTAACTTTTTTGGATTAAAGGATGTTGAAAAATATTCATTTACTATGAAAACACTTGCTGACGCACTATCATTAAGAAACAGAATAATCGACATGTTAGAACAAGCAGAAAATGAAGATGATAGTGAGATTAAACAACGTTTGTTAACATTTGTTATCGTCGGTGGTGGTTTTGCTGGAATTGAAACCGGAGGAGAGGTTAATGACTTTCTACATGATGCGTTAGATTATTACCATAATATCAAAAAAGAAGATATTAAGGTAATAGTGATTGAGGCACTGCCTAATATTTTACCTGGATTTAATGAAAAATTAGCAAAGTTTGCACATAAAAAATTAGAACAAAAGGGAATTGAAATATTGCTCAAGACTAGAGTTATATCTTTTGATGGAAAAAATATAATTGTAAATAAATTAACAAAAACAACATCAGTTATTAAATCTAAAACAACTATTGCATCACACACACTTGTTTGGACCGCCGGTGTCACTCCAGTTGAAATTATTAAGAATTCTCTATTCAAAACTAATAATGGACAAATAATTGTAAATGAATTTTTAGAGATTGATGATTTTACAGGTGTATTTGCAATAGGAGATTGTTCACGATTTAATGATACACGTAATAAACACTATCCACCTACTGCACAGTTAGCGGAAGCTCATGCAAAATTAGCAGCATATAATATTAAACAAATGATTAACAATAAGAAAAAAAAGAAATTTGATTACAGTTGGAAGGGCCAAAGTGCTATCATAGGAAAACGTTCTGGAATTGCAGATGCATTTGGTGGCAAGGTAACAGGTTACTTGGCTTGGCTAATATGGATAAATTATTATCTTGCTAAGATGCCTAATTTTGAAAAAAGATTAAGAGTTTGGTTAGATTGGAATATAGATCTATTTTTTAAAAGAGACATTTCTAGATATGGCTTCAAGAGAGAAATGTCAAAGGAATATCGTGAGCTTGATGAAGTTGATGATGTGTGGTAGTAAACTACAATTTACCAATCAACTTTAAAATTTTAAATGAAATTTTTTCAAATTGAGTTTTTCTTTCCATTGTTACCATCAAGATATCATTTTTTATTGGAAAACTCATTACGATAAGTTTTTCACGAAATGACATAGAAAATTTTACTTTTCCCAAATCATCATCAAATTCACTCCTCATTTTAACTCTAAGCGCTAATTCCATGAAAAGCATTTCATCCTTTTTCTCATCTTCTAATGCCTTTTTACTAGCAACCATACCCCCAGCAATGAGTCTGCCCCTAGAATTAATTACACCTGCAAATCTAACCTTGGAATCAACATTTTTAGCTAATTCACATAATTTCTCGTAATCCATGATTAACACTAAAGTGCGATCTATTTATTGCGATCTGATCATGAATAATAATATGGAAAATGAATCTAACGCCACTGATTATTATAAAAAAACGGCAATGTTTTGGTCAGATATGATAGCGATGATGTCATCAAAGCCTACTACACTTTCTGCTGTTGGACCACTTCGTACACTTTCATCTAATTTGAAGAAAATCACAAATGAGTTAACTGAGGCAAATAAGGAGATTGTAGGATTTAATAATTTTTTAATCGAATACTATAAGCAATTAGCGGATACATGGTCTGCCGCTCAAAAAGATGTAACCTCAAAGATAACTAAATTATCACCTAATGAGGAGGGTACTGAAGCATACAAAAGAATCTGGATTGACATTTTTGAGAATAACTTTACTGGATTGTTTGATTCTAAAAAATTTTCAGAAAACTATAACAACCTCATTTCGACAGAACTTGATCTTTTGAAAAGATGGAATGCAATATCAGATGTAATGTTAAAATCTGCTAACTTGCCAACCAAGCAAGAGATAGATGAAATATATGAAGAGCTTCATACATTAAAAAATCGTATTTCAGAATTAGAAGCAATTAAAAAAAATACTAAATGACACAAAATAAATTTGACCCAAAAGTTATTGGGGAATTTCTAAACTTTACACGTCACTTAGCAGAGGCACCGATGAAAGCCTCTGTACCACATGAGATTAGTATTGGTTCAACACAATTTGATATTGTATACAAAGAAGATAAAATACGCTTATTACATTTTAAACCGCTTACAACAAAACAAATTCGTACACCGTTGCTTATTTCATATGCAATTGTGAATAGATATCACATTTTTGATATTGATCCAAAGAAAAGTTGGGTAAAAAATCTACTTGAACAAGGATTTGATGTTTACTTGATTGATTGGGGAACACCAACCAAGATTGATAAATTTCTAGGATTTAATGAATACGTAAATGTATACATGGACAACTGTATAGATTTTATTTGTGATGAATCTGATGTAGAGAAAGTATCAATTCAAGGTTACTGTACTGGTGGAACATTAGCTACTGTCTATTCATCACTTCATCCAGAAAGGGTTAAAAATTTAATTGCAACTGCCCCAGTTATTGATGGTTGGAAGGACACAACAGTTGTGAGTAATATTGCAAAATTTTTTGATGTTGATAAATTAGTGGATACAGTAGGTAATATGCCACCGGAGTTTATTTACTATTGTTTTTCAATTTTAAAGCCTTTTGAGCAGGGTATTGAAAAATACTTGAAATTTTTGAATAATATAGATAATAAAAAATTTGTTGACAGTTTTCTTAAAATTGAAAAATGGTTGGATGAGACTCCTCCTATTCCTGGTGAGCTTTTCAGACAGTGGATAAAGGGTATTTATCAAGACAACTTATTGATACAAAATAAGATGTATGTTAAAAATAAGCATGTTTCATTAAAAAACCTCAATATGCCTGTTTTCACTCAGGTTGCTGTAGGTGATCATTTAGTTTCTCCGGAGTGTAGTATGCCGCTACATTATGCAATCTCAAGTACTGATAAGATATTGAAATTATATCCCACGGGACACGTCGGTATGATAGCTAGTTCATTTAGTCAGAAAACTGTTTTGCCTGAGCTTGGCCAATGGCTCAAAGAAAGATCATAAATAAAAAAAGAAACATTCACGCTAGTATCTAGGTGTGAATGCGGTTACCCAAGACTGCATTACACTTTTGTTAAGATCGGCAAAAGCTTTTGCATTCTCATTGAAGGTTTTGATATTCTGACGGGTAGCATCAATTGTTGCTAATGCTATCTTATTTTGAACGTCCTGAACCTTGTTAATCTGTTCATTTGTTTTCTTTACAGCACTTTCTGTTGCTTCTGGAAGAGCAGTGTTGATTCCTGTCTTGTTTGCATATTCTCTTTGC
>LUMJ01000233.1_pt1 | contig 18545 bp, 30 predicted proteins | sample 729631 | NCBI WGS metagenome assembly LUMJ01 (sample SAMN03860266, study PRJNA289734) | marine metagenome | biome: seawater column; feature: ocean; material: water; isolation source: Red Sea water column Station 22 - depth 500m | place: Saudi Arabia: Red Sea | collected 2011-10-15 | depth 500 m
ATCATCAATATTCTTTGGCTTTGTATAAAATTCCGTTACTGGTGGCATTATTATAACATCAAGACGAGCTAATTTCAACATATTTTCCAAGTTAATTGCCGTCAGAGGAGTTTCTCTAACTACAAGAATTAGTTTACGTGATTCTTTTAGTATTACACCAGCAGCACGTGCAACCAATGTCTCATCATAACCGTTTGCAACACTAGATAATGTTTTCATACTGCATGGAATAACTATCATTCCATCAGTTTTGTGTGTACCGCTGGAAATACTTGCGGCCATGTTTACATCATCAGATACCTCTGTCGCAAGTGATTTCACATAATTCGTATCATATTCAGTCTCCATTGTAATACACTTTTGTGCCCACTCTGACATAATCAAATGAGTTTCAATTCCTAGTTTTTTTAATACTTCAAGCAATCTAATTCCATAAATGACTCCAGTGCTACCTGTTATTCCTATCACTAATCTCATGTAATTCTCACAAATTCACATAATTTTAAGGATTACAGATTATTACATATTATACAGTAGAATCATGGCTTACATCAGAGTCAAACTCGTCAAGTTTTTGTTCCTTGCGTTTATTCAGCCAAATTTTTACGCCGCCAGCAACCATGGCGGAAAATAATATAATACCAACAAGAATCATCTCGGTATTCATTTTATCATACTCTGAACACTGTTGGTTAAAAATATGCTCAACTTCATATTATGGTTACAATTTCATTAAAATATGATTAGGAGAACTGAGATTCAAAAAATTGTAAATGGATACGATGATCTTAGAATTGCAGTTCTCGGAAGCCACTCTGCACTGGAAATAATGGATGGTGCGAAAGACGAGGGGCTAGATACAATTGTTTTTTGCCAGAAGGGAAGGGAAACACCTTACCAACGATTTGATAGAATTGTTGATGAAATTAAGATCTTAAAAAAATTTGATGATATGTCATCAGCAAAAAATCAAAAAATGTTAAGGGATACTAATACAGTGATTGTTCCACACCGTTCCCTTACCGCATATCTTGGGTATAAAATTATTGAGAATTCTCTCAAGGTACCAATATTTGGCAACAGGGCACTGTTTCAAGCGGAAGAAAGAAACAACAAAAAGAATCAATACTATCTGCTGAAAAAAGCCGGTATAAAATATCCAAAAATTTTTAAAAATCCTAAAGATATTAACAAACCTGCAATAGTTAAGGTACAGGAAAAAAAACGCAAGCTGGAAAGGGCATTTTTTACCGTATCATCATTTTCTGACTACAAGAAAAAATCTGATAGTAAGATAAAACAAGGTATTATCTCAAAAAATGACTTGAAAAATGCTGTAATAGAACAGCTTGCCATTGGAACATATCTTAATTTTAATTATTTCCATACTCCAATTTCTGAAAATGTTGACTTTATTGGAATAGAAAGAAGGCTTCAGACAAACATACATGACTACAATGCACTACCAGCGAAGCAACAGTTAGAACTTGATATTGACTTGCAAAACATAGAAGTCGGTCACACACCAGCAAGCATTCGTGAATCCCTACTTGAAAAAGTAATAACTATGGGTGACAAATTTGTCGCTGCTGTAAAAAAGGAATATCCACCTGGTATCATTGGACCATTTTCACTTCAAAGCGTGATCACGAAAGATTTAGACATAATTGTTTATGACGTATCACTTAGAGTTCCAGGAAATCCAATTCTAGCTACAACAAGTCCCTATACAAAATATCAGTATGGAGAGACATTCGGAATTGGTCGCCGAATTGCCATGGAAATTAAAAGTGCTCAAGAAAATGATCTTCTGAGTAAAATTGTCACCTAAACCTTTACTGGTTCACGTAACATACTAGCTCTAACCAATATTGGTATCTTATAAAACACTGCAAGTGCCACTGCATCCGAAGCACGATAATTTCTTAATACCAAATCTTTTTTTCCTGTGAAGTAAAGATTTGCCCGCAGAGCCTCACCGCTTTCATAAATTTTAACCTTGACAAGAACTGTTTCATTTTCTTCACAAATTTCTTCAAGCATTTTGTAAATTGTTGGGACAGTTTCCTCTCCAGAAAGAAAACTAGAGATATGTCTTGCTACCTCACCAGAAAAAGCATGCATATGAAACTCTCTCTCGTCATCTGACTGTAACAAAAGCAGACCTTCAATACCATATTCGTCAATAAAACCCACATTAGTGATTTTGACAGTTACATAATCTGGTTCTTCCGAGTCATTAATTTTCAATTTATAGTCTCAAATTTAATCAAAAAGGCTTTCTAATAAGCATAAATTTATTCTTGTAAAAATTTCTGTGAATATATGGAAAAACGCGTAACGAAGAAACAAAATGATCGATCATTCATTATTCTTGGATTTGTTTCGATAACAATTCTCTTTTTACTATATTCAAGAATGCAGGATCCATCAGTGACTTCAGAGCTTATAGAATCCCTAAACAGACTCGCTGTTGGATTTTACATACTTTTATTGATCTCGTTTGGCTCAGTTGCATACGGCTTATATCGATATCACCAACGCAAGGCGGTTAAAAAGCAGAGTGGTTTGTTATCGATTATTGCGCAGACCACATGGAATAACAAATCAAGGAAAATCTTTGTTGTCACATTTATCGCCTACGGTATGTTTTTTTCATTGACATCTGGATTAATTGTATACCAACCAGATGTTGTGTTTTCCTATCATTATAATGCAATTGTTCCTTCAACCCACATAAACGCATGTTGCGGAGAGCCAGGATACATGCCTGAAATTATTGTGTATATCACTGAACATATTGGCTTGCAAATCATTCCAATAAATTTGGTGCTTGTTGTAATGGTAACATACCTTGTTGGTCTTAATACATCACTTGCCGTAAGTGCATTTTCCATAGTAAGAAGGAGTAGTGGTTTAAGTGGTATTGGTGCTACTACAGGTTTATTCATTGCTTGTCCAACATGTGCGAGTACATTTTTTGCCATATTTGTTGGATCATCTAGTGTAGTTGCATTTACTGTATTATTAACGCAGCTTCAAACACTTTTCATTGGAATTACGATACCAATACTTTTAGTAACACCTTTAATTATTGCAAGAAAAATTCAAACTCAAAATAATAAATGTGCATAATATCAAATTAATTAAAACTCTTCAATTTTTCTGTAACAATCTTAAAGATTTCATCACTATCTAGTAACACGCATGGAATTCCATTTTCGTCACATGCCTCACCGCTTTCAGTGTCACGGGTTATCAAAATCATATTGTTTTCCTTAGCATAATTAATTACAGAATAATCAGTATGAAGTTTTATACCTTCAACTCGTAATTTTTTTACGCTGTATGCATCATAACCCATACCTCTAAGCCTTTCATCCATCCCATCATCCATTTCATCAACTAAAATTTTTAATGATTTTTTTGACATTGTTATGAAAATTTATTCCAGTGATTTATTGGTTTATCATAAAATTATAGGTTAGATGTTAGTTTCTTGATTTTTGTGATTATTGACATCTTTCTATCTATACTTAATTCTGGTTCCATTGTAACAAATATTGTACTTTTTTGTGGGTAAAGATAGATTTGTGTCACATTTTCCCTCTCTATATGTGCATAACGAGTTTTCCCGAGAGATTCGTCATAATATTCACGCATTAACCTTGCTTTAGCAGAATCTTTACAAAATTTCTCTTGTTGTTTTTGAGTTTCCAATGAAGTTTTTTTCTCTTTCATAATAGCTTCCAATATGTTTCCCTTAAGATCAATAATTGCTACAAACCTCATAGAAGGATCCAGATTCAGAATTTCCTCTACTATCGCCAACAGTTTGGATTCTGTATAATGATTCACATAAACAAATCAAAATAATGGTTATATAATTCGACCCACATAATCAGATTTTTAAGCATTTTATTAATAAGTAATCAATGACTTTTTCACGTGACATACTTTTCATTTTCAGTATTGATTTGAATAAAATATTTTCTACATATGTTGGATATTGCATTAATATGATACGCCGCAATTTTTTTCTATTCTTTATATAATAATCTGCTAATGGTTCAAATACGTGGGAACCAATCTGAATTTTTTCTACGACATGAAATTTTTCAGATATTGTGTTAATTATAAAATCTTTAGAATAATGTTCAGATGACCAGGTAAATGTCAATATCCCAAGATTCTTCAGATTGGTATTCTTGGTGGTCACTGGGATTGCAAAAGTAAGTATTCCATTTTTTTTTATAATTCGGTTTGATTCAAAAATAAAATGTTTGAACGGCTTAAAATGCTGTGCAGATTCAAGCGCAATTATTCTATCAATAGAATTTTTTGCAAAAGGCAGCATCGTAGATGTTGAATTAATCCCACAGATTTGATAATATGATGATTTTTCTTTTAACAGATTTTTTGCTGCTTGTAACTGATCATAATTAATATTTACACATGAAATTTCTATGTTAGGATATAGTGAAGACCATTTCATTGCAGGTGATGATAGTCCGCTTCCGATATCAAGTAATGATTTTGCCGAATCCAGTTCTGCCATACTTCCCGTAATATCACACAGCCTGTTTTGTGCAGTGATTGGAGACATATCATTATCTTCCCAATAACCAAAATTTAGCATATCACCACCAGTGGCCAATTGCATAACAGGTGATAACGTGTTATAGAGATTTACAACATCATTTTCGTTTCTTCTAAATGTCCATAGGATCATCTCAAGCGGGTTGATTTTAATCAACAGTTGGTGATGGATTCAGCATTATATACAACTTGCACGAATGTGAGCAATTTGATCTGCAAATATTTGATCATATATACGAGTGAATATATGATCAAATTTTTTCAGCATTTAGGTAAACCAAAAAAGGCAAACTTGGTATTATAAGCAAATTGACATATTTGGTGATGTCAGAAGAACATATGGAGCATTTGACTAATGAATTTTGGGAGACCGCTCACGAATATACATTCAATGCTGCAGAAGAGGAATTTGCTAGCGAAATGGCATACATTATGACTTCTTTACACGAAGAAGGATGTTAGTAATTCATTACATACCAAAATGAAAGGATTATTTTGGGTTTTAATGGGGCTAGCATTTGTACCGCCACTTTCTATATTATGGCTTCAGCCTCTAGGACTTTACACGCCTCCTCCTCAAACTTCATCTTATTTAGTTGGCTCACTGGTTATTGGAATTCTTATCATAATCAAAGGTTCATTTGAAATACGAAAAGAAAGAAAACTGGATGAATCAAAATAGTATGATGAATATTTAATTTTGCATAAAATATGACTAAAATTTTTATGAGATGCTTTTTAAATTATGAATTTATTAAGCAAATATGAACACTGGATATGCTAATCAAGTTTTGATGATTAAATCAGATGCTACTTTTGCTGATGTTAAATATGCATATAGAAAATTGGTACTAGAATTACACCCAGACAAAAATCAAAAAGAAAAAAATGGGGATAAATTTAGAATTGTTTCAGAAGCCTACCACTATTTGAAAAAACAGCATAAACTGAAAAATTCTAATCAACAGAATGTTAGAAAATCAAAGCGTGATAGAACTCAACAACAAAAGCAGTATAATGAACAGAATTCAGAGGAAGATTGGAGTAAGTTTACAAAGGATTTTGAAACTAATCAGGAATTTTGGAGTAAATATGAAAAAGCCTTTTGGGATGATTATGAACTAAATGCTAACAAAAAATCTGCCACTAATCACTTTAAAAATGCGTTTTGGGATGAAACTAAAGAAAATCTTGATGAAAAATATGAAAAGAAAGAACACGAAAAACAAGAACATGCCCATGATCTATCTGTAAATATAGACAAGAGTTTATGTATAGGTTGTTGTAGTTGTGAAACAATTGCACCAAAGGTTTTTTCTGTGGACAAACTGAAGCATATCAATCCAAAATCTAGCGTTCATAATCTTTATGGTGCAAATGAAGAAAAAATTATGGATGCTGCGGAAACATGCCCAACTAAGGCCATACTTGTAGATGACAAAAATTCTAAAAGAAGAGTTTTCCCAAGGTAATCAGTTATTCTTTATTTCAATACATAATTTATCCAATTCATCTTCTGAAAGCATTGGTCTATTTTTGAACATGGTGTGTACAGGTCCAGCTGAATCACCGGGTTTGCGTGGTATCAAATGTACATGAACATGTGGTATTTCTTGACCACTTTCCTTACCATTATGAATTGCTAAAAGAGTTGACCCCGTAATTTTATCCACTTTAGAAATCACTTTATGTAAAGTTTCAAACAAATCCATATTGTCATCAAATGTAATATCTTGAACTTTTTCATAATGATGTTTTGGGATTATCAACGTATGCCCACGTGTTAATGGAAATGCATCTAAAAATGCAATAGACTTTTCAGTTTCAGTAACTATTTTAGCTGAAATTTCTTTTTTGGCAATTTTGCAAAAAATACAATCCATGTTTTTATAACAATTTTCTAATCTATTAAATAAATGGTCATGGATTTACAATTTCTGCATATGCAAGCCCCTCACCATATTTTATAGTGACAACATCACCAATACTATGATTGCAATTATCAATTGTTTTTGGTATATTATCTGATGTATCAACATAACACTTGCCTCTTTCATTCAGCATTATTTCAACATCCTCATAAACATCCGCTCTAATTAGATTCCAAAATGGAAAAACTACAACGGCTATAACTAAACCAGCTGCAACAAAGGCAACTAAAAAAGTTAGTCCATATTTTTTTGAATCATGCATTTCCATACTATTTATCAACTTTTCACATTGAAGTATATTACCACAACCCACCTTCGCCTGGGCTACCACCAGCATCATCCATTTTTTTTTCTGGAATATTACCATGTGCCTTTTTTTTATGTCGCTCCAAACGTTCAGGTGTAGGTAATTCTAAGTTACATACATCACATTTTGTTTGACTCTTGTTTTTTTTGCCAAACAATCCCATAATCTACGAATAATGAGACATATTATAAAGGATATTAATTTTCTTGAACGATATGGAAATCAAGAACATTACCGTATTGGGTTCTGGAATAATGGGACATGGTATTTCCCAAGTTTCTGCAATGGCTGGATACAATGTAGTATTAAGAGATATTGAACAAAAATTCTTAGACAAGGCAATGGAGAAAATCAAATGGAGTTTAGATAAGCTTGTATCAAAAGAAAAGATTACTGATGATGAACGCAATAAAATAATTTCTAGAATAATACCTATGGTAGATTTGAAAGAAGCAGTACATAACACTGATTTAGTTATTGAGGCGGTTCCAGAGATAATGGATCTTAAAAAAAAGGTATACGCAGAGCTTGATAAGGCATCGGATGGCCACGTTATCTTTGCATCTAATACCAGTACATTACCAATCACAGAAATTGCAAACACTGTTTCAAAACCAGAGAGATTTATTGGTATACATTTTTTCAATCCGCCACAACTAATGAAGTTAGTTGAAGTAATACCAGGTCAAAACACCTCAGAAAGTATCACAAATCTCACAATTAATTTTGTAAAATCTGTTAAGAAAGTCCCGGTAATTTGTAGAAAGGACGTTCCTGGATTTATTATCAACAGATTATTCATACCATTAGTTCACGAAGCTTGTTATGTAATGGAAAGACAGAAAATCCAGCAAAGAGAGATAGATTCTGCTGTAAAGTATAATCTTGGATTCCCAATGGGTATTTTTGAATTAGCTGATTTTACAGGAATGGATGTTATTCACAAAGCAACTGTCGAGATGCACCTACGAGATAAAAAAGTAATTTTACCACATCCTAGAATAGAACAACTGTTTAACGAAAATAAACTTGGTAAAAAAAATGGTGAAGGTTTCTACAAATATTCTGATGAAAAATATGAAAGGATTGAACTTTCAGAAGAATTATCTGAAAAATGTGAACGGACACAAATTATTGCAAATATACTAAATAATACTGCTTGGCTTGTCACAAATGGTGCTAGTGATATTGAAGAGATTGAAAAAGCTGCAAGCTTAGGACTCGGTCTTAAAAAACCATTGTTTGAAACTGCAAATGAAATTGGTATACAAAAAATTGTAGATGAATTGAAAAAATTAGCTCAACAATATGGTACATTTTATGAACCAGATCCACTTTTGGTGTCTATGTGTTAATTTGCTCTAAAATGTATTTTACCGCCTGCTGAGGAGTATCAACACCGATAATTTTTACATTTTTTCTATGATCTAAATACTGATCAGCATATTTTGCCGCAATTCCACCAGAATTTTTTAACACAACAATAGGTTTTTTGTACATATATGCTGCACACATTTCAGATAATGTTCCAGAACCACCACCAATTGCTATAACACCATCTGCAGAAAGTGCGTTTAAAAAATCACGCATTAGACCTAATCCGGAAGGAATCACTATATCACAAAACTCGTTTGCTAGTGATGAATCATTTTGTGGTATTATCCCAATAGTCATACCTGCGGCATCCTGCGCTCCATGACATGCAGCACGCATTACACCGCCCAATCCACCTGTTAACAATACTGAATTAGATTTTGCGACCTCAGTTCCAACTTCATATGCAAGTTTTTCTATTTCTGGTGTACAACCATTATCATTATTTCCAATAACTAAGATCTGTCGTCTTTTCACTGTATGATCTGATCGTAGTTAGGTATGAAATACTTTTTGAAATATCATATACAGAAAAGGATATTAACTGAGAAAAAAGTGTGCAAATATGCAAAAAAGATCAATGCCTATTTGTTTTGACATAAGCGAATACAAAGAGCTAGAAAAGTACGCTAAAAAACACGGTATGCTAAATACTAGTCAAGCAATAGAAAAAATCTTGGCTGAAATCTAGATTTACTATTTTTGTCTATATTTCATAAAAGTAAAATTCACTGCAAAAGATATTATATTTTTGTGTTTTACTAATAATATGGGATTATTTAGTCATAAACAAGCTGTTTGTACAATATGTAATAAATCAATTAAACATAAAAACAAAGCAAAAAGGGAATGGGGTGTTAAATCTCCCTTATGCAGTGACTGTTACTTGAATAAAATGAAAGAATCCTATGATGCATCAATTATAAAAAAATGTGCTGATTGTGGAATAAAAAGTAAAGTAACAGATTTGTGGGAACCTAGATGGCAATGGGATATGGAAGGCCTGTTATGTAAAAAATGCTTTGATAAAAAAGAACTGGATTTTAACGAAAAGAAAAATTTTTGCTGTATTTGTGGCGGTAAACTGGGTTTTATCAGATATAATCCAAAAAGCGGTTGGAAAATAAAGGGTCAGTTATGCAAAAACTGCTGGGATTCTCAAAAAGTACAAAATGGATAGGGATGAAGTTTTTTAGAAAATTTGAATGTGATTTATGCAAGGAAAAATTCTCTAAGCATGAGGAATTAATGCATCATAAGGAAATAATCCATTTCAAAGATACCCCATACGACTGTAAAGTTTGCAATAAAAATTTTCCAAATATGTCAGATATGCGCGATCACCTTAGGAAAAAACACTCGTACAAAATTGACAGATAATTCTATATTGATTTCACAGTTTTAACAATTGGTGGTCTGACTTTAGTAAAAACTCTAAAACCACAAATACATTTTATTTCTGGTAATCGGCTCAATTCGGAGTTGCTTACCTTAATACCACATCTTAAGCATGAGTAAATAACATCAAATTTTTCAGACTGCGCAGAATCTGTTGAATCCGTATCAATCATTTCTGAGTCAGTTTCATCAATCATAAAAATACTACCTGAAATCCATAATAAAAAGCCTGACTATGTAAGTGATAATTCGATATAGACATCGTCAGGTATGTTTAACCGCATAAGTTGACGGATTACCTTATCATCTGCGTTAATATCAATAATTCTTCGATGCATTTTCATTTCCCATTTCTCATATGTTTCTGTTCCACTACCACAAGGTGATTTCCTTGTAACCATATTCAGTTGCTTTACAGGAAGAGGAATTGGTCCTTTTATTTTTACACCAGTTTTCTCACCAATTATCATTATTTCACCACAAACATTACCAAGTTTCAACAGGTTTGTACTTGTTAATTTAACACGAGCAGTTTGAGTCATTTATGAGACTCACTTGTCTGCTTTTTCAGTAATTTCCTTAACAACACCAGCTGCGATAGTAGAACCCATATCTCGCAGTGCAAATCTTCCCATTTCCGGAAACTCTTGGAATGTTTCAATACATGTGGGTCGAACAGGTTTTATTCTAACAATTGCAGAATCGCCCACTTTGAGGAATTTTGGATTTTCTTCCTCCGCTGCACCAGTTGCAGGATTTATTTTTGCTTCGAATGCAGTTATTGTAGCTGCTACTTGTGCAGTATGACAATGCATAACAGGTGTATAACCAGGAGCAATTGCAGTAGGATGATTGATTACAATAATTTGTGCCTTAAACTCTTTAGCAACACTTGGAGGACTATCAGGTGTTCCAAGTACGTCTCCTCTTTTGATATCTTTCTTCTCTATACCCCTTAAGTTAAAACCAATATTATCACCAGCTGCTGCTGATGGCATTTCTTGATGATGGGTTTCAATTGATTTTATTTCTCCAGTGGCACCAGATGGCATAACAATGATTTTATCATTTGGTTTCATTGTACCAGTTTCAACACGACCTACTGGAACAGTTCCAACACCAGTAATTGAATATACATCTTGAATAGGTAGCCTTAGAGGTTTCCCAGTAGGTTTGTCAGGTACTTTAAAATCATCAAATGCTTCTAGCAGAGTTTTGCCACTGTACCATGGCATGTTTTCAGCTTTTTTAACAAGATTTTCGCCCGTCCAACCAGAAACTGGAATAGACGCAACATTTTCGACTTTATAACCAACTGACTTGACAAGTTTTTCACCCTTATCTTTTGCAATTTTATACGTATCTTCAGAAAATTTACTATCATCCATTTTGTTAATGGCAACTATAATTTGACTTACTCCTAATGTCTTCAATAAGAAAGCATGTTCTCTTGCTTGACCGCCAGGTGCTACAGCAGTATCTGTTTCGCCTTCTTTAGCTGAAAGAACTAAAACTGCACAATCAGCCTCAGATGCACCAGTAATCATGTTCTTAACAAAATCCCTATGACCAGGAGCATCAATTAATGTAAAAAAGTATTTTGGTGTTTCAAATTTTTTGAAAGCAAGATCAATAGTTATACCTCTAGCTCTTTCATCTTTTATGTTATCCATAACCCAAGCATATTTGAAAGTGTCACCCTTACCAGTTTCCTCTGATTCTTTGGCATGTGCTGCAATTGTTCTTTCATCAACAACACCAAGATCCATCAGAAAATGACCCATCGTTGTTGACTTGCCATTATCAATATGACCCGTAATAATCATGTTCAAATGCTCTTTCTCTGCCATATCGATTTTCATGTAAATTGGGCTTTATTACTTTTTGTTTTCTAAGTTTTAGAAAAATTGCATATACTATAAATCAAACCGATAGTTATTGAAATTATTGAAAGTAACTCTATCTGTTATCAAGGCTGATGTTGGTGGAATCGGTGGTCATACGCGACCAAGCGATGGTCTTCTTAATGCAGTAAGAAAAACTGTGAAAAACAATGAAAAATTATTGATTGATCACTATATTGGATATTGTGGGGATGATACACATATTGTTATGACTCATACCAAAGGTGTAAACAATAAAGAGATACATCAAATTGCTTGGGATGCATTTATCGCTGGTACTGAAGTTGCAAAACAAGAAGGATTGTATGGTGCAGGTCAAGATCTGTTAAAAGATTCTTTTTCAGCTAATATCAAAGGAATGGGTCCTGGTGTGGCAGAAATGGAATTTGATGAAAGACCAAATGAAGCATTCACTGTTTTTGCTGCTGATAAAACTGAGCCTGGGGCATTTAACTATCCATTGTATAGGTTATTCGTTGATGCATTAAGTAATACTGGACTTATAGTAAACAAATCACTTGCTAACGGTGTCATTATGAACATCATGGATGTGAAAGAAGGCAAAATTGCAAAACTTTCTCTTTGGGAAGATAAACCAACGATCGAAGCTGCGCTTATGTATCCAGGACGATATGTTATTGATTCAGTCTACACAAAAGATGGAGAACCAATACTGGATGCTTCAACTGATAGATTACACAATATTGCTGGAGTATATGTTGGTAAAGATGATCCGATATGTGTTATTAGGACACAAAAAAATTTTCCTGCAACTGAAGAGGCTGGAAGTGTTTTTAATAATCCACATTATGTTGCTGGAAATACTAGAGGAAGTCACAATATGCCGTTAATGCCTGTGAAGATTAATTCTGCTGCAACAATTAATTTTTGTATTCCAATTGTTCAATCGCTGGTATTTAGCATGCATAATGGTAAACTAATTGGTCCGTTTGATGGGTTTTCAACTCCAGACTGGGATCATATACGTGATATTGCTACAAAAAAGGCATTGACCATGAGAAGTCAAGGATTCATTCATCCAGCTACACTTGTACCATCAGAACTAGAATATGCTGAAGGATACAAAGCCCGGATAGATATTCTGAATAATAAAATGGAACCTATTGAAGATCGAGTACAAAATAATGACAGAAAAAGATCTTATGAAGATCCTGATTAAATTGATTGAAAAAGGTTAAATCAATTCAAAATTGAATATAATCGTGAATAAATTCAAATCTTTAATCGATTTAAAACCATTTATTATAACATACATTTCAGTAATTTCTTTTTCAAATTTTGTTTTTGTCTTATTTTCCCAGACTATTCGAGACAGTATCTGGTCATTTTTCAGAGATGCTGGTGGAGTAATAATACTTGGCTTAGTATTTTTATTTGCGTTTGCATGGTTAATTAAAGCAAGACCACATAAAATTCCAAAAAAATACTTCATTACTTCTTTTGATATTTATGGTGTGGAAGCACACATAGATGGATTACGAACTGAATTTAAGAATCATGACGTCGCGTGGAGTTTTATGAAATTCTACAAAAAATCATACCCTCTTTACAATTTTGCATTAGTAACTCAAGAAAGGAAACAAGATAAAAAAATAATTTTCAAATATATCTAATTCTAGTAATAATTTTTAATATGGATTAAGCACTAAAGTCTTATTCCTGCATGACTACCAAGATATAAGACATAGATAAAATTTAAGTTGTCAGTAATTATATCAGATTCAAACTTATTACTTTAACACATAAAAAAAACATATGGATTTTGCAATAATTGCGGAAGTTTTTCAAAAAATGGAGGCAACGACAAAACGAACGGAGCTTACATCGCTTCTAGTTGGATTAATCAAAAATACTCCAAATGAATTAATTACAAAAGTTGTCTATATTTTGCAGGGTATTTTAAAACCAAATTTTGAGGGCTTAGAATTGGGAATAGCTGAAAAACTTGCAATTCGTGCTATTGCAAAGTCTTCTGGTTTGTCAGTTAAAAAAGTCCAAACTGATTACAACATTGGTGGTGATCTTGGTGAAACTGCATCAAATATACTAAAACTTAAAACCCAGACAACATTTGTTGCTGAACCGATTACTCTTGAAAGAGTTTATGAGACTTTAGTTAAAATTGCAAATTTAGAAGGTAAGGGTTCACAGGATTTAAAAATAAAATACATATCAAGTTTACTAAATGATGCAACCCCAACCGAGGGAAAATTTATCTTAAAAATTTTATTGGGGGTATTACGTTTAGGAATAGCTGAAAATACTGTCATGGATGCGCTTGCCATTACTTTCACTGGTAAAAAAGAGAATAGAATACAAATTGAAGAAGCGTATAATGTTTCAAGTGACTTAGGTAGAGTAGCTGAAATAATTGCAAATGAGGGAATTGATGGAATAAAAAAATTTAAGGTTGTTTTATTTAATCCGATAAGACCAATGTTGGCAGATCGTGTTATAAGCGAAGAGGAAGCAGTTAAAAAAAATTCAGACGTCTTTGCTGCAGAATACAAACTTGACGGAGAACGAGTCCAGATTCATAAAAAAGATAAAAAAATTGTTTTATTTTCACGAAGTTTAGAAAAAATTACACAATACTACCCAGACATTGTGGAGAATATTGGAAAATCTCTTAATATTAAAGAGGGTATTTTTGAAGCTGAAATTGTTGCAGTTAATGAAAATACGGGAGAGTTTTTACCATTTCAGGAATTAATGCATAGAAGAAGAAAAAATAAATTAGAAAAAGCGGTACAAGAATACCCTATAACTGTTAACTTTTTTGATGTCCTTTATCTTAATGGAGAAAACTGCTTAATCCTTCCTTATCAGCAAAGACGTAAAATTCTTGAGGATGTAGTTTCTGAGGATAAATTTTCAAAATTGATACCAATGACAATTGTTGAAACAGAAAATGATGTTCGAGATGTACTAGAAAACTCCATTAACTCTGGATGTGAGGGTTTAATGCTAAAGGTACTTGACGCATCATACACAGCTGGAATGAGAGGAAGTAACTGGCTAAAACTGAAACGTGAATATAGAAATGAATTAGGTGATAGTCTTGATCTTGTAGTGGTTGGCGCATTTTTTGGTAGAGGGAGAAGAACAGGAAAATATGGCACATTATTACTGGCATCTTATAATATCACTAATGATACATTTCCAACTATTTGTAAAGTTGGAACAGGATTTACAGATGAGAGTTTGGATCAATTATATCAAATCCTATTCAATAAAGTCATACTCAAAAAAAATCCTAAAGTCAATAGTGAGATGGAAGCTGATGTTTGGTTTGAGCCTGAGCTAGTAATTGAAGTAGTTGCTTCCGAAATCACACTGAGTCCAATTCATAAAACTGCACTTAATATTATAAAAAAAGGAGCTGGTCTTGCATTACGATTTCCAAAATTTACGGGAAAAATTAGAATAGAAAAGACTGCGGGGGATGCATCGACAGATGAAGAAGTGCTTTCACTGTATAAGGGGCAGCACAAAGTTGGATAAAAATGGGTAATTTCGAGTCAAAACCAGTAACGATTAATTAACCGTCAGTATAACTATAATCCTTCTATGTATAGTGGAGAATTAGAGGTTCAGGCAAAAAGAAAGGCAATTGCTGTTCTGCAAGACGAAATAAACAGAATCTTAAATGCCGGACGAGTATTAGCTACGCTTCCACGAATGTTGGTAAATAAGGATACACAGGGAGTGAAAGATTCTCTTGACCAAATTTCAAGCATTGAGGAGGAAGTAGAAAATCTCCGACGTAAAATTACAAGAGATGTGGCAGATGTTGGTGGTCTAATTATAAACAGAGAAAACCTGTTGAATACTTCTTATACGATGGATGAGATTGCTGGATACATAACTGGAATAGCATTCAAGCTTTCAAATATCAAAGTTAAAACGCTAAAAACAAAAAATCTAGAAAAAGAATTGTCTGAACTTATTGAACTTGTAGTTGATGAAATCTACAAATTGAATGAGATTATCAGAAGCTTGAACACTGATTCAACCAAATCAATCGAACTTGCTCAAGAAACACAAAAAATAGAGCGAGAAATAGATATTAAATATCGTAAAATGACAATTATTGCTTTAAATGAGATTACTACTACAAAGGAGTTATTACTAATCAAGGATGTTATTGAAGGAATAGAAGAAATGGCTGATAAATGTCAGGAAGTTTCCGATTCGTTCATCTTATTAGCACTGAGTCTTTAACTTGAAAGGCGAACTAATAGAAAACAGAATTATTGTTTGGAATATTCAAGATTCACAAAAATTATTCAGTGATGGGTATTATGGAAAACCAATTGGTATTCCGAAACCAAATCCAGAAGAAATCAATGTTCCTCTAGTCTTGGATCTTATTGAGGGATGTTATCTGCAGGAAATAACTAAGATCAAGCTTTACAAAAACAAAAAAAAAGTTTTGCAGGAAGAAGTAATAAAAATTTGCCAAAAAGAATATCATAATTTTGAGAAAAAATATATGGTCTACAAAGATTTTCGAGAAAAGGGTTATGTTGTAAATCCTGGCATAAAATTTGGTTGTGATTTTGCAGTTTACCAAAATGGGCCGGGTATTGATCACGCTCCATACTTGGTTCAGGTTTACAACAGAAACGATGCTATTTCATCAACTGGTATAGTTTTGGCTGGTAGATTATCTAGTAGTGTTAAAAAAAAATTCATACTAGCCATTCCTAGTGGTAAAACAAAGATTGATTATTTAGCTCTTGATTGGTGGAAAGCCTAGTTAAGTTTTTTTATGTAACCTGCAATCTTATCATAAATCTCAAACAATTCTTTTGTAACACTAAAGTCATAACTGTTTTTCCATTTTCCATAAATTCGTATTCCATTATCTGTGGGATCAACAAAGATTATTGCGTCGTTAATTGATTGTTTTTTGATCATTTTATTCAAGGATGAGTCAGCATTTAGCTGTTCAGCTAGTTCACCACCATCCCACGTTACTCCAGTTATTTTTTTTGAGCCAAAATGACCAGTTGTTTGAAGATTGGTTCTTGCTGTAAAACGTAGTAGTTTTTCACCAGAATCATGTTTCACAATGAAATGTGCCTGAAATCTGTCTTGGGCGCCCCATGGAAGTGGATTAGGATCTTGCATCTTATCCCTTTTGAATTATTTGAACTGTGTCTATGTTTCTGCCTGAAATTTTCAGTGAGCCTTTGTTAGTAACCATCCTAGTAGTTTGCGAAAAACATCTGCTATAGTAATCTCCCTTCTCAACATCATCCTCGCCTACTTCATTAGGTACCGCACTTACACCAATTTTATTTAAAATATCAGTGAATTTTTCAGGCCAATTTTTAATTATAATAGTGTCAGATTCAGAATCTTCCATGCCGTATCTGATTTGAGCGCATAATTTAACATTTCTTGTTGGTGCTGATCTGTCTAGCAACCAAATAAATATGTGAAAAACTAATTTTTTATCTCATGCTAAAGTTTCAAAATAAAACTGTACTAGTTACCGGAAGTGGTACTGGAATTGGACAAGCTATCACAAAGAAATTTGTGGAAAATGGTGCAAGCGCAATAGTTCTAGGAAGAAGAAAGGAACCATTAGAGGAAACAGCAAAAATGCTAGAGGCAATTATCAAAGAAAAGCAAAGTAACGCTACTGTCAAAATTTTTGACGGTGTAGACGTTAGTGATGAAAAAGCTGTTACTGGGATGTTTGATACATTAAAAAGTGAAAATATCAATCTGGATGTTGTTGTAAACAATGCTGGAGTTTCAGGTCCTGTGACGTGTTTTGCTCATGCACCACTTGATCAGTTTAGAAGTACTATAAACATTCATCTAACTGGAACATTTTGGACTTCAGTTCAGGCTCTCAAAGTTATGAAAGAAGGTGCAAAAATTATTACAATTTCAACATTTTTTGCGGAAGAAAGACCACTGGAACAAAGACCATACAGATTCAGAGATCCGTATACTGCATCTCAGGGAGCAAAAAATAGGCTTGTAGAAGCAATGTCATGGGAACTTACAGAAAAGGGAATCATATCAATTGGAACTAACCCTGGTCCAGTCCATTCAGACAGAATTTACAAAACAGTTTATCCAAAGGCTGCATCAGAATTTCTACGTGTAAGCGGTTTTGAAGACCTATCACCAAGTGAAAAGGCATTGCAGAAAAAATCCAAAAGAATACATCAACGATGATTCCAGATCAGCAATTTTTATCACAGGAACAGGTTGCCACAACAGTCCTAACACTTTCTGATGACGATCAAGCAAAAATTCTCAATGGGAAAATAATTCCTGGTGACAGGGTTTTCTATCCTGTCAAGTCACATATTAGAGCATCTGTCCCTAAAGTTGAGAAAAATAATTTGGATGGAAAACGATTTGGTGAAACCGATATGTCACGTAACGAAATCAATATTTCATCAATGATAGAAGAGAAAGGTGGGGTTATGGAGACTTCGGATTTGGATTTATATATTTATAACACTGGTAGTCTTCCAAATTTTTCCAAATTAACTGAATTATCCAGAGATGGATGGGATAAACTAGTTGACCAATTCATTAACAATCCTGCCGCGTTCGTGCAAAATGCTATCAATAAAATTGTCCCTGGTGGTTCTGATGATCCAAGAAAATTCAAAGATGTAAAGGGAAGAATTGTGATTATTGGACCCACACTTCCCGCTGGTAAAAAAATCAGTGGTCATGAAAGGGCAAAAGTTGAAGTTTTCAGAGGTGCGCTTAGACCATTTGCTACTACTGTAAATCAGGAATTGAGTGATGTACTAAAATCAAACGTTAGAGTATTCTTAATTTTGCCTGGAACTGTTGATGGAAAAGAACCAAACAATGAGAATATTATGAATACTATTAACTACTTGATGTCAGACGAAGCAGGATCAAGTTCGGAAGTAATTTTCTGTCCAGACGAAACAAGGTAGTATTAGAAAACACCTGTAGTTGAATCTATAATCAGCTTAATTGCCGCTGCGATGAGCACAATGA
>LUMJ01001607.1_pt2 | contig 18518 bp, 30 predicted proteins | sample 729631 | NCBI WGS metagenome assembly LUMJ01 (sample SAMN03860266, study PRJNA289734) | marine metagenome | biome: seawater column; feature: ocean; material: water; isolation source: Red Sea water column Station 22 - depth 500m | place: Saudi Arabia: Red Sea | collected 2011-10-15 | depth 500 m
CCAAATGTATCACCGTGATAACCATTCTCTAGTGCAGCGATTTTTATTTTTTTCCGGAATCCTAAATTACTCCAATATTGTATTGCCATTTTTATGGCAATTTCCATTGATGTAGAACCGTTATCTGAAAAGAAAGCTTGTGACATACTTGGTGTTAATTTTGTCAGTTTTTTTGCTAAAATTTCAGCAGGCTCGTTTGTGAAATTAAAGAGTGAAGAATGCTGTAGTTTTTTTGTTTGTTTAATTATAGCATCAATCAATTCTTTTTTAGAATGACCCCAAACATTGCACCACATACTAGCAACACCGTCAAGAAATTTATTTCCATCTTGATCAATCAGCCACATTCCTTCACCTCTAACAATATTAGGAAATTTTGTCCATTCTGACATCTGTGTATTTGGATGCCACAAATTAGTTTGATTTTTCATATTGCAATAGCGTTAATTGCTGGTAATTAACCGTTAACCTTAAAAAATCACATGGTTAACGCTTAATTATAGACATATTCCAAAAAAAAATGTTGGAACACGTTCAAGATTTGATTATAAAATGCCGCGATTCTGTGATTAATGCTAATAAAATATCAAATTCTGATGCATCTAAGCTGTTTAATTGTGATGATAAATTTGTTCAAGATCTAACATATGCGGCTAATTTCATTACAAGACATTATCATGGTCTAAAAGTTGATGTTGAAGAGTTATCTAATATCAAAAAAAATTTTTGCAGTGAAGACTGTGCGTTTTGTTCTCAATCTGCATTTTTTAATACAAACATCGATGATTATCAACTTCCTTCTCCAGATTTCATCGTAAAACAGGCTAAAAAAGCAAAAATTGACGGTGCTAATTCGTTTTGTCTTGTAGCAGCATGGCGGGCACCAAGCCCATCAGATTTTGAAATTATATGTAAAATAATTTCTGAAATAAATAATAAGGTAGGAATTTCGATTGAATGTAGTCTTGGTTTTTTAACATTAAAACAGGCTAAAAAATTAAAAAAATTAAAAGTAAAAAGATATAATCATAATTTAGAGACTAGTCGTAGCAAGTTTTCAGAAATTTGTTCAACACATACCTATCAAGATAGAGTCGAAACACTAAAAATTGCAAGAAATGCTGGATTAGAACTTTGTACAGGCGGGATTATTGGTTTAGGCGAAAGTAAAATCCAGCGTGAAGAACTCCTATTTGAAATCGCAGAATTTGAACCTGAAGAGGTCACGATCAATATACTAATACCTATTCCAGGAACACCTTTAGAATTTCAAGAAGCCATAGATACTACTGAAATTTTAAGAGTTTTTAGTACGCTTAGATTTCTTTTACCAAATTCAATAATTAAGATCTCTGGCGGAAGAGAATTTAATTTGAAAGATAATGGGCAAAAATTACTACTAAGTGGTGCAAATGGGATTATTAGCGCAGGTTATTTAACTATGAGTGGAAATCCGGTGCAAAACGACGTTAAAATGATTAAAGAGATAAATCTTGAAACCTAAATTTGAATATGTAAACACACAGTTAGAAATTAGAAAAAAAAATAATCTTTATAGAAAATTGCATGATGCAAGAATTAGTGGTCCACATATTACAATAGATTCCAAAACAATAATTAATTTTTGTTCAAATGATTATCTGGGATTAAAACCGTCAGTATTACCAAATAAACAAAACCAATGTAGCTCTAGATTAATTGCTGGAAATGATAAACTGTTTAATATTTTTGAAAATAAACTGGCAAAACACAAGTCACAAGAATGTTCTTTAATTTTTCCCACAGGATACATGGCAAATCTTGGAATAATCACATCACTTGCTGAAAAAAATGATCTAATACTAAGTGATCAACTTAATCATACAAGTATAATAGATGCATGTAAAATGAGCGGCGCTAAAATATCTATTTTCAAACACAATGATATGAATGATCTAGCCAAAAAAATAAAATCAAAAGCTAGACGAAAATTTATAATTACAGAAGGGATATTCAGTATGGATGGAGATTTTTCAAATTTAAGGGAAATTTCTGAGATCTCTAAAAAAAATAATGCTATAATAATGCTAGATGATGCACATGGAGATTTTATAGTTGGTAATGATGGTAAGGGCACGGCAAATTATTTCCGTACTTCAAAAAAAATTGATGTTTATGTAAGCAGTTTAAGTAAAGGGCTTGGTTCATTTGGTGGCTATGTTTCATCTAAGAAAAGTGTAATCAAATTATGTGTTAACAAATCAAAATCTTTTATTTATACATCTGCACTGCCTTCATTCATTGTATATGATGGAATCAAAAGATTTGATTCGAATAGAGAGAAAAAAAGAAAAAAATTATGGAAAAATGTTAATAATTTATCCTTAGGTTTAAAGAAAATTGGTTTTAACATCAAATCACACTCGCATATAATTCCAATAATAGTTGGTAAAGAAAAAACAGCGATGGAATTTGGAGATTATCTGTTTAGAAATGGTATACATGGACAGCCGATAAGATATCCAACTGTCCCTTATAATGAATCCAGAATTAGACTTTCTGTTACTGCATGGTTAACAAAAAACCATATAGAAAAAGCACTTGATGTATTCGAAAGAGCAAAGAAGAGATTTAATCTAGTATAATTATCTAATTAAATCAAACCCACCAAACATAGGCGAGCCCATAAAAAAAGCAAATGCAACAACTATTCCTAATCCAATACCAACAATGATGAATCGTTTATTCATAGTAAAATTGAAAAAATGCTAGTTAAAAAGTAATTGAACAAGATGATGTATCAATTTTCTTATCAAGATTAAATATGCATAAAAAAAGTTGATCCATTTGGATCATTTTTTTTTAGTTTGGTAACAAAATGTCGATTTATTGATTTAATTTCATAAAATGGGATATATAACTAAGAATTGGTCTGGGTTTAAAAATAGCCTAAGTCTATCAGAAAAAGTACTAGATAAAGTAAAACCGGGTACATCATTAAAAAACAGATTACAAGATTCACAAAAAAAATTACAATTACAAATTTCCAAACTTGAGGAAACGCATAAAAAATTACAATAAAAGTAAAAAAAATGATTGGAGGAGCAAAATTAGCGATGGAACAAATCAAAATTAGATTGAATACTATTACTGAATTAGGAGATGTTGTAGTAACACTTAGTCCATGTATGTCATTGATAAAAGGACTAGCACCATCTCTATCAAGTTTTATGCCAGGAATTAATACATCAATGCAAGATATGTCAAATATGTTAAATGATCTAATGTCAAGCTCATCGTTACCAGCAGAATCAGTATGCATACCTAATGAAACTAATCAAGATATTACAGCAATATTAGAAGAAGCACATACTGTTCTTGAAGGAAAAACAGAATCTAACATGCCAGAACCTCCAACAGCAAATCTTCGAAAACTTACAAAAGAGACTGAATCTCTCATTTAGACTTTTTTTTACTAATAATAATAAGACGTTTTTTAATTCTTGAGATAGTCGGGTAACTATAACCACGTCTACGATAATTTGCAATCATCATTTTCCAGTTATCCAATCTCCAACGTGCTTGTTCTGTAGTAACAGAATGAATTTCTTTCTGTAAAATACTCTTTCGACCAACTTTTAATACACCGGCGTCTTTAGCCAACCAACGATTTTTTGCAAATTTTAGACCGGATAGCATTTCATCGATGGGCATATTTTCAAAATAGTTTTTTAATTTCTTAATTTGGAGTGGGGTAGGTATTTCAGACAGCTTAACATTAACTTCAAATTTGTTCACAGTATTAATAATTTCGATGATTAATAAAAATATGATAAATTAGTATAATCACACAAATAAAGTGTAAAAATTACTTAACAATCTAATAGGTGAATACCATTACATATAATATTGTAAACGGTCGGAATAAAAAACGCGGATATAAATACTGCAATAGAGATTACGATCAATTTTTGCATTATTTTCATTAGGAAATTTATTGTTTAACTAAACTTAAATTAAACTTTCTAAATTTGTGAATTGACATGATGCCTTCACAACAAGGATATGATAGAGCAATTACTGTTTTTTCTCCAGATGGTAGATTATACCAGGTTGAATATGCTATCGAAACTGTAAAAAGAGGAACGCTAGCTCTTGGTATTAAAACAAAAAATGGTATTATTATTGCTGCAGAAGAAACACCCAGGCGTTTACAGATTTCTGAAAAACCACAAAAACTATTTCAGATTGATCATCATATTGGAACTGCTGCAGCTGGCTACATTCCAGATGCAAGAAATCAAGTAGATGATGCTAGATTTTTTTCACAAAGCAGTAAATTGGTTTATGATGAACCAGTTGGTGTAGAAACTGTTACAAAATACATAGCTGATCAATTTCAAAAATTTACTCAATATGCTGGAGTACGACCAATGGGTGTGGCATTAATTATTGGTGGAGTTGATAAACAAGAAAATTCATTATTTTTGACCGATCCAAGTGGAACATACATTGCATATAATGCAGTAGCAATTGGTTCAAATTCAGATAGGGTCACTGAATTTTTGAATAAAGAGTATAAACAGGATATGACTATGAACGATGCAAGTATTTTGGCAGCTGCAGCGATTAATTTGGTAAGTGAAAACAAAAATGACACGAATCATATCAAAATTTCTCAGATTAAAAGTGAGACTAGACACTTTGAATTTTTGCCGGATAGTGAGATAGTGAAATTAGCACAATCAGCAAAAGAAAAATATGTGACAGAAAAAAAATAATCATTACGATTTTATAATTATGATTACAATACTGAATCATGAATTTAGAAGTAGCTATACCTGATTCCTCATTAATTGATGAATCAACTAAAGTCGGTAAAACTAGAAAGGTATCCGTAATAGCCAGAGCATGTGCAATTTTTAAGGTTAAACAGATTTTTATCTATAAGGATGGGGATAACAACAAAAATGATTCTGTGCTTTTATCAACATTATTAAAATATTTAGAAACACCACAGTACTTTCGTAAACAACTTTTTGCAAAAATGAAACTACTTGAATATGCTGGAGAATTACAACCTTTGAGAATTTCTAGTCATTTAACCACACCTAAACCAAAAATGGTTAAAATTGATGATATTCGCGAAGGGTTAATAGCAATTCACAAGGGAAAAAAAATTATTGATATTGGAATTAACCGTGCTATACCTTATTATGGAAAAGAAAAACCGGGTATAAGAGTCACTATACAAATAACAGCAATTCATCCAGAGTTTTTAATTAAAGAAATCCCAAGAGAAAATCTAAATCAATATTGGGGATATAAAGTCAAAGAAAAATCTAATTTATTCACACTCTTATCATCATGGAATGGAAATATTATTCTTACATCAAAAAAGGGAAAAATTTTCACACAATCCGAAGCAAAAAAATATGAGAATTCTGAACAAAATACGCTTGTAGTATTTGGATCACCAGAAAAGGGTATTTATGAAATTTTAGGGAATAATATCAAGAAAGTTCAAAACTCTAAGACGTTTAATTTTTTTCCTAACCAAGCAACAGAAACTATACGGTTTGAGGAGGCTTTGTTAGGAACGTTATCAATACTAAATATTCTTAATACTACTGCCCATAGTAAATAAAAATTATAAAAAACTATGATAACAAAAAAAAAATTGCTGATTGCAATGATTGTCGGATTCGGAGGAATTGCTTTTGGGCTTTTTACATTATTCTTAGCAATCAATAATATTCTCAATTAACAGAAGACATAGTCAACCACATAGAGGTAGCCTAGCATATAGTCCAAGATGTAGAGCTAAAAGTATGGAATCTAGAATTAGAGCATGGCCTAATGTTGATTCAGATGAACCAGAATTATTAGCCCATGCAGGATTTAAGGCTGGCTGTGTCCAAATAGTTAGCATTGATGATCGAGAAAAAACACCAAATCATGGTAAACAGCTTGTTAGCCTTGGAACAATAATAGTCACACCACCTATTCTTATAATTGGAATTCGCGGGTATTCAAAAGACTATGATGGAAAAAAAGCAGAATTTAATTTATATGCAGAAAATCTACCAAAAAATATTTCTCAATTAATCAAGCCAAAAATTAATGAGGATGCGTTTAAAAAAATAGAAAAATCACTGAAAAAAATCAAAGAGATTTACGCTATAATTTCTGTTACACCACGTGATGCTGGTCTGGAACAAAAAAAACCATTTATTTTTGAAGCTGCTGTAAAAGGTGGAAATGTAGAAAAACAATTCACATTTGTAAAAGAACATTTGGGAAAACAAGTCAAAATTGATCAAGTCTTTGAAGCCGGTATGAGTGTAGATGTAGCAGCAATTACTAAAGGAAAAGGATGGGAAGGTCCAATTACTAGATTCGGTGTGAAAAAGAAACAACATAAATCAAGAAAAAGTGTAAGAGAAGTTGGTTCGCTTGGTCCTATATCACCCCAAAATGTAATGTATACTGTACCAAGAGCAGGTCAACGTGGATTTCATCAAAGAATAGAATATGATAAAAGGATTATGATATTGAGTAACGTAGATGATACAGAATTTAAAATTAATCCTGATGGTGGATACAAACATTTTGGAAATGTTAACGGTGACTTTATAATATTACGTGGTTCAGTGCCTGGAACCTATAATCGATTAATCAAATTAAGATCACAAATTAGAAATGTGCCAAAAAAAACAAACAAACCTAATGTATTACAAGTGATTGTTTGATGAAAGTTACAACATTCACAATAAATGGAAAAAAAGCAGAATTTAATTTATATGCAGAACTGCAGGTATGGATGTAGTTGCAAGATCAAATGATCCACCAACTGGTCAAGGTACATCAAGAATTGCAAAAATGCGTGGAGGTGGTGGTGGACGTCAAGGTGAAGCAGGCGGTGTAGCATCAGTAAGAGGTGGAAGACAGGCTCACCCACCTAATGTAAACAAAGTAATTTTTAAAAAATTAAATAAAAAAGAAAATAAACTAGCATTATGCTCAGCAATTTCTGCTACAAAATCAAAAGAAATTATTCAATCAAGAGGACATAAAGTTGAAAAAATAAATGAATTTCCAATTATCTTGTCTGATGAGATAGAATCTGTATCAAAAACTAAGAATATGATAAAAATTTTAGACACATTAAATCTAATGCAAGACATTAACAGATTAAAATCACGAAAAGTACGTACTGGTAAATCATCACTAAGAGGCAGAGTAAAAAAAATCGGCAAAAGTGTGCTATTTGTAGTATCAAAATCAGAAAACCTATCAAAAGCATGTGGAACGATCCCTGGAATTGATGTCAAATCAGTTAATGAATTAAGTGTATTAGATCTTGCTCCTGGGTCATCACCAATTAGATTAACTGTATATTCAAAAAGTGCACTAAAGGAAATTGAAAAAATAAAATCCCCACATTTAGAATTATTGGTGAATATTAAATGAATGTAAAGGATGCAATTAAAATAATTATAAATCCACACATTACGGAAAAGACTTTTGAATTAGTGGAAATTCGAAAAAGACTTTGCTTTATAGTAAAAAGAACGTCATCAAAAAAAACAATTAAAGAAGCTATAAAAACACTTTATGATGAAAATGTTGTTAACATTAATACTGCTAATACAATTTATGGCAAAAAAGCATACATAGAATTTGAAACTATTGATAAGGCAAGAGAACTAGCTACTAAGATAGGAATGCTATAATATGGTAGAAAAATTCATTTTAATGAAATAATGGTGAAATTAACTGGTTAAAAAATTTACATTCCGTGGATTACCAACTGAGGAATTACAAAACTTTACTGGAGAAAAATTATTTAATCTATTTTCTGCAAGAGTTAGAAGATCCTTAAAAAGGGGTATTAACGATAGTAAAAGAAAACTAATTGAACAAATAAAGGAGCAAAAGGCAGGCAATCTTAATTCTACTATTCGAACACATCATCGTGATCTCATTGTTTTACCTTATATGATTGGGATAACGATTAATGTTTTTTCAGGTAAAGAATTTGTTCCTGTAACTATAACCACAGAGATGATCGGTCATTATCTTGGTGAGTATGTAATTACAAATAAACGTGTTAATCATGGTGCACCGGGTGTTGGTGCCTCAAGATCAAGCTTGTATGTACCATTAAAGTGATAATTATGCCTAGTTATGATTACTCTTTTCAAAATTTTGATGCTACTAGACATGTTCGTGCTGCATTAAGAGAAAAAACAATTTCACATAAACATGCTAGGGAAATAGCTGTTGCTATAAAAGGTCTAACCCTTGAAAAAGCTAGAGACTATCTGCTTAATGTTACACAATTAAAAAGAAGTATTCCATTTAGGAGATACAAAAATCAAGTTGGTCATAGAAAAGATCCTGGAACTATGTCTGGCAGATATCCACAGAAAGCTGCAACTGAAATATTGAAACTATTAGATAATTTAGAATCAAATGCAGAGTACAAAGGAATGGATTTAGATAGACTAAAGATAGTTAATGCAACCGCTCATAAAGGAAGATTACTTAAACGTTTTATTCCACGTGCGCAAGGTCGAACCACGCCAAAAAATAATGTGTTTACACATGTTGAATTAGTTGGACAAGAGATGTAAAAATGACGCAGATAAAAACTATCATCAAAGATAATTATAATATTATGCTTCTAACTGATTATCTACGTGAACATATTAAAGAAGCCGGGTTTTCACATGTTAACGTTTCAAAGGTACCAACAGGAACCAGAATAACACTCTATGTGACTAAACCAGGAATTGTAATTGGCAGAAAGGGTTCAGGTATTAAGCAATTAACGGAAACACTTGAATCTGATTTTAAATTAAAGAATCCTCAAGTATCTGTTGAAGAAATCGCTAAACCAGAATTATCATCATCTGTAATGTGTAACAGAATGGCAGGTCATATTAAACGTGGAACAGCATTTAGAAGAGCTACTATATGGACAATACAACAAATAATGGAAAATGGTGCTATGGGTGTACAAATAACTGTATCAGGAAAATTACGCGGTGATCGTTCTGCTTTTGAAAAACATGTGGCCGGAATTCTGCCAAGAGCAGGAAATTATGCAAAAAATATTGTAAATGAGGATATTGTACATGTTGAGACGCCAATGGGCTTAATTGGTATTAAAATTAGAATCGCAAAAAAAGAGAAAGTTGTTTCTGAATTTAAAGCAAAAACTGATACTAGTAAAACTATAATTAATGAAACGAAAATTGATGATAAGAAAGATAAGGCAAGCACTGAATCAGAACAATTAGAAAAAGATTCTAAAGAAATTCAGAAAATAGTTACATTAGAAGAAGAAGAAGAGGCATTAAAATAATGATTCATTTAAAGAGTAAGACTATTAGAGAATTAAATGAAAATGATTTACTGGATAGATTACAGCAAACACGTACTGAGCTTTCTAAGTTACGAGTGGAATCAAAAAAAGGAACATTAAAAAAAGAAAATGGTAAACTGAAACCACTCCGGAAAGATATTGCAAGAATGTTAACTAGAATAAATGAATTAAAAAGAAAATGACTACACATTATGTTGAGATGAAATCATGACAAGAAATATTGGTATTCCAGTTAAAGGATCGACGGAGAAACTTGACAAAAACGATAGTAATAATCCATTTAATGGTTCATTATCTATACGTGGTAAATTATTTCAAGGTAAAGTTATCAAAGCAAAGGCAAAAGATACTGTAGTACTAGAAAAGGATTCACCAATTCAATTTCCTAAATTTAGGAGATATGGTAGAGGCAAAAGTAGAATTCATGCGCATGTTCCTTCAAATCTAGTTGTGCATCAAGGAGATACTGTTTTAGCTGCTGAATGCAGACCTATTTCAAAATGGGTTTCCTTTGTAGTAATAGAGGTTAAAGCCTAATGTCACAAGGAAGAAGTCGTGGCAAAGCATCAAAGGGAGTTGTAGAATTTCGTCCATATGTAACTAGAGTATTACCAGTAGGTGCGCGAGTTATCTGTGCTGATAACACTGGTGCCAAGATCCTAGAAATTGTAAATGTTCATAAATACAAAACAAGGGTCTCTAGATTACCGGCTGCCGCAGTTGGTGATTTTTGTAATGTTGTTGTGAAAAAAGGTAAAGCTGAATTACGCAAAAGTATACACGGTGCTGTCATAATTAGACAAAAATATGCAATCAGAAGATTAAATGGAGTAAGAGTATCATTTCAAGATAATGCAGCAGTTCTAATCACACCTGAAGGTGAAGTTAAGGGAACGGAAATTAAAGGACCGATTTCTACAGAAGCTGCTGAAAAATGGCCACGAATAGCAAATTTGGCATCTATGGTGGTATAATTGAAACCGAGTAAAAGTAGAAACCAACAGATCTATCGAGCAACGAATCAGGTTAGAAGTAAGCAGCTAACCACAAATTTGTCAAAACAACTTCGTAAGAAATTCGGCCGTCGAAATGCTCGAATTTTGAGTGGTGACACTGTCAAAATAATCCGTGGAGAATACAAAGGTATTGATGGTAAAGTTACAAAAATTTTAACTGAAAAAAATAGTATTGCTGTTGAGGGTGTACAAAAAGAAAAATTGAAGGGTGGGAAAATAGACATTTCTATACACACTTCTAATGTAGTTATTACCTCTGTTAAAACAGATGATAAATGGCGTGTAAAAATATTGGAAGGTAAACCAAAGGCAAAAGCAGAACCAAAGGCAAAAGCAGAACCAAAGGCAAAAGCAGAACCAAAGGCAAAAGCAGAACCAAAGGCAAAAGCCTACATTTTGGGGAATAACAAGAAAAGAGAAAAGGTTTGTGATTACAGTTAGACCAGGTCCACATCCAAAAGACAGATCTATTCCTACTGCTGTATTATTACGTGACACATTAAAAATAGTGAAAACACTAAGAGAGGCTAAGTCTGTAATTTACGGTGGCAAAATAAAAATTGATGGTATTATTCGAAAATCACTTCATTATCCTATTGGTTTGATGGATGTAATAGAATTAGATGGAATTTCAGATATCTATCGATTAGTACCTTTACAGCAACATACACTTAAACCAATTAAAATTGATACTTCTGAAAAGTCTAAAAAATTAGTTAAAATCACAAGTAAAAAAATCATAAAAGGAAAAAAAGTACAATTAGGCTCTCATGATGGTAGAACGTTAATTACTGATATTAACGCTAATGTTAATGATTCTTGTTTAATCCAAATTCCAGAACAGAAAATTTTGGATGTGATTAAATTAGAAAAGAATTCAGAGGTAATAATAACACGTGGAATAAATTCAGGCCAACTTGGTCGTGTTCATAAAATTAATGATGGTACATTTACACTGCCTAAAACCCTTGAACTTGATATAGGAAATAAAAAAATCAAAATTTCTAGCGAACTTGTTATGGTAGTTAAAAAGGAAAAACCGACAATACAAATTAAGTGATAATATGTCTCAACAAACTCAAAATATTATGAAAAAGATTTCACTGAGTAAAGTGGTATTAAATATGGGTGTAGGTAAATCAGGCGAACCGATTGAAACGGCTAAAGCTGCTTTGCAACAAATCGCAGAAAATAAACCAAATGCTAGAAATGCAAAAAAAACACAAAGGGATTGGGGTGTCAGAAAAGGAGAGCCGATAGGAGTTATTGTAACTACTAGAAACCAGGATGCTGTTCCACTACTAAAAAAATTATTGGATGCAAAAGGTAATCAAATTAATGAAAAAGCTTTTGATAACGAGGGAAATTTTTCATTTGGGATTTCAGAACATATCGATATACCTGGAGTAAAATATGATCCTAACATTGGTATCTTGGGTTTAGATATTGCTGTATCTCTTATAAGACCAGGCTATAATGTTAAAACTAGAAGCAAACACAAAGCTAAAATCGGTAAGAAACATAAAATAACAAAAAATGATGCTATAAAATTCATGACAGAAAACTTTGAGGTGACAGTTGTATAATGGCTAAGGATAGATCATATGAAGCTACTGGTAGAAAGAAACATAAATTTGGAAGAGGATCACGATGGTGTAAAAGATGTGGTGATTATACAGCTGTGATTCAAAAATATGAACTTTACATATGTAGGCGCTGTTTTAGAGAAGTTGCAAATTCATTAGGGTTTATAAAAAATAAATAGGAGAAAATTATGCCAGCGACAAATATTATAGCAAATTTATTTACAACATTATATAATAATGATGATAGAAGAAAAAAAACCTGTGTTGTTTTACCTACTTCTAAGTTAGGAACTGACGTACTAAAAACTCTTAAGAACTCGGGTTATATTGGAGAATTTGAACGAGTTGAAGATAACAGAGGTGGAAAATTTAAAATTGATCTTTTAGCAAAAATTACAAAATGTGGAGTGATTTCACCTAGATTCAGGGTAGGAAAAAATGAATATAATGAATGGGAACAACGATATCTTCCATCATATAATAGAGGAATGTTGCTTGTAACTACAAACCAGGGAGTAATGTCACACCATGATGCTGCGAATAAAGGTATTGGAGGATTTTTGATAGGTTATGTCTACTAAACAAATAAAAAAATATCAAGCTGAAATTGAAATACCAAAAGATGTTAAAGTTAATCTAAAAGGACATATGTTAGAAGTTCAGGGACCATTAGGTAAGACTTACAAAAGTTTTAGAAAAATACCAGTAAACATAGAAATTAATCCTAGTAAAATTGCATTAAAAATATCTGGTACAAGAAAAAAACATTATGCTATACTAAATACTGCAAAATCAATAATTCAAACATTATGCGAAGGTGTTATAGTTGGGTATACTATAAAAATGAAAATTGTTTATTCACATTTTCCTATTACTGTAAAAACGGAAGGCAAAAAAGTATTAATTGAAAACTTTCAGGGTGAAAAAGCACCTAGAATATCTAAAATATTTAAAGAAACTAAAGTTATTCCAAAGGGAGATGATGTAATAATTACTGGTCCGGTTTTAACTGATGTTACAGATACTGCTGCAGAAATTGAATTAAAAACTAAAATAAAAAATAAAGATCATCGTGTATTTCTTGATGGAATCTACAAATATTACAAGGTAAAAGGAATCGAAAACTAATAAAAATAATCATATTTTGTTCAACATTGATCGGAAAAAATGGCGCTTGATACTGAATTCATAAAACAAACAAACAAACTGATTTCTGAAACATTAGATCTATATCGTAATGCTGGTGCATCTCCACGAATTAGTGAGATTTGGAAATGTGAAAATACAGGAGATTTTTTGTGTGGATTTTTTGTGGGAGAAATGGTAGGCTCTGCATTGAGTGCATTTCAAGTTTTTCATAAAAGAGAACCAACAACCACTGAACATATCGAAATAGTAGAAATTGTTGAAAAATTCAGTAAAGAGATTACAGTGTTTTTTTCACAATTTAACGGGTAAGTATAATATTTTTACCATAGGAAGGATTAAATCACTTTTGAGAAGTTACAAAATTTATGCCGCCCTAGCTCAGCGTGGTAGAGCGTCGGACTGTTAATCCGTTGGTCGTCAGTTCAAGTCTGACGGGCGGCGCCTCATATTTCTAAGTCATAATTTAGAAATGTTGATCAAAAAAATACCATTTAGTTTACGGAAATAGACTATACCGATCTAATAGTTGATCGCTTAATATGAATAATGCAGGAGGTCCACAATGACCAGAACTAGACGGACAAATAGATATTGTGTTGATTGTGGTGCAAGATTAGTTTACTACCCACGTTTATCAAACCCAAAGGCTCCAAATGAATATAGAGTACTAGTTTATGCGTGCCCAGATTGTAGTGATGATTTTGATAAACCAAAAATGTTTTCAATAAAACGAAATATTGTTGATGAACCACTGGAAACTGTAGGAATTGAAATAAAACAAATTCAAAAACAACTTCAAAATAATCCAAAAAAATAACCAAGTATAATGTATCCTGAAAGACAGAGAAGTAATTGGTGGTATCTTTTACCAATTTTTTTTGGAATAATTGGAGGCGTAATAGCATACTTTGTTTTAAGAAATGATGATCGTGAAAAGGCAAAAAAATGTCTTTATCTTGGCTTGATACTATTAGCTGTGGGAATCCTTCTTGAAACATTCCTAGCTGGGTTTACCAATGTGACCGGCACCTGGTATGATGTAAATATTTAGTAATAATTAATACGAAATTCTAAATAATCAAATCGCGGATTAATTGCATGCAGAAAATTATTATTTTTCTTTGCGTGTTATGCTTTGTAACTATTTTTATTATTAATGATGTAATCGCCACTGAAGAAAAGATAATTTCGCATGATTTAGTTTCGCCACTTGGGCTTGAAACACCAATAATTTTTGATGATAATCTTGTTGTAGAGGAATTTGTAACTGGTCTCAATTTTCCTACAACAATGGATTTTATTGGCAATGATATTTTTGTTTTAGAAAAAAATTCTGGAAATGTACGTCTGATAAAAAATGGGATCTTACAAACTGAGCCGATTTTAAGATTAGATGTTGCATCTTTTAGGGAAAATGGCTTATTTGGAATTGCGGTTAAAGATGAATCAGTTTATTTACGTTATACTACAGAGGATGTAAAAAATGATTCACAAATAAACTGGTTTTACAAATACGATTGGGATGGAGAAGAATTGACAAACCCTATCTTAATTAAAAAAATTAGTGCAGGTGAAATACATAATGGTGGTGTTATGGCTGTAGATCCAAATAATAGAATTTTTACAATAATTGGAGACTTGGGTAATAAAAAAAATGGACCATTCCAGAATCAAACTGCAGGAAAAATAGATGATACAGGAGTAATTATGGTGATAGAACCAACTGAGGAGTATTATGCAATAGGAATAAGGAATAGTTTTGGTTTGACGTTTGATCCCGTGACTGAATTACTTTGGGATACTGAAAATGGACCAGCAAGTATTGATGAAATTAATCTAGTTCAAAAAGGATTCAACAGTGGCTGGGATAAAATAATGGGCCATACAAAAAATGATATAGAAGAGGCATCTGCATTTTCTGAAAATATTTTTCTGCCTGAAAGATGGTACAATTTTTTTGTAAAAATACTAAAGGGTGATGATGACGTATTTTCTAATTTTAACACGGTTTATGGAAAATTTGAATATAGTGAGCCTGAATTTACCTGGGTAAAGTCAATAGGCATAACGAGTATTCATTTTGTTCATTCTTCAAAATTTCAAGATTATCATAATACAGTATTAGTTGGTGATTTTAATAATGGATATTTGTACAAGTTCACATTAAACGAGGAACGAAATGGTTTTGTATTTGAAGATGAAGATTTACAAGATCTAGTTTTGAATATTGGTGATAAAAATGATGAAATCGTTTTTGGAGAAGGTTTTGCTGGAATAACTGATATTAAAGAAGGTCCAGATGGCTCTATTTACATAGTTTCCATTGGTGCCGGCAAAATTTTTAGAATAACCCAATCTATTTAGATTATTGAACACCAGTCATACATTTAGTATGTTTCTAAATTCGAATTTAGAAATATACTAAATCTTCATCTTCAAATACAAAACCATTTCGTTCCTCGTTTAATGTGAACTTGTACAAATATCCATTATTAAAATCAAATGACAGATTTTTGCAATTCAATAATGGCCATTAGTAGATTTTTTGATGAAGATGGTAAAAAAAAGGTGGGGGTTTACATTGTGTTGGATAAAAAAGAGCAATTAACCCAGCCTAGCTTTACACAAACGTTACCCAAAATCATAGAAATGAGTGACAAAACCAGTCAATTTCTCCACAAAGCATTTTAGAGTGATATTTTGTTAATCATGCCTGAAAATTGAACCCCCCTTGATGGATCATTAAATTACGAAGGAAGTGATTTTTTTAAAAATAGTCAAAAAGAGGGGGGGTTTAACATTTGTTCGTATATATAGGATCCAATACTAAAAACACCTAGCTAGCTCTATTAGAAATATACAATCTTTTTGAACTAGGTTCAGAAGCTAAACCCCCAAAAAACTGTGATCGATGAAAAAAATTTAGTCAAAAAAACGCTGTAAATGACCAAAAATTAGTGACTTCTACTACATAAGACGCAATAACATACCGGAAAATTAATGGCAACATCTAAAGCCAAACGAAGTGCCGCTGCTAAGAAAGCAGCACGCACTAGAAAGCGAAACGCCGCAAAGCGTAAAGCTGCCGCTAAGAAAGCAGCTGCAAAGAGAAAGAGACGTGCAGCCGCTAAGAAAAGTGGTAGAAAACGTGGTGGCGCTAAAAAGAAAGGCGGAAAGAGAAAAACAGCTAAGAGAAAGCCTGCTAAAAGAAGAAGAAGGTAAGCAGTTTTTTCGTTAATTCCGCATCTCTATTTTTTTTAATTTCCTTTTAAATTTTCTTGTAAATTTTTTTGCCTTCCCATGTTAATTGAGTATGTTTCTAAACTCGAATTTAGAAATATTATGTAAGATTAGGCATAACAAAAATTTTTCCGGGTTTAATCTTTAAAATAATTCGTTTTTCGTTTTCTCTTTTGTAGGGATACTCGTTGATATTCATATATTGTTTTGTTAATTTGTTAATGTGATCATAATCATAATCAGGAATTATTTCAATAACCTTACCTCTGATTGTTGTCATATTCAATGGGTTATCATTGTCAACAACTGATATAGCAACACGTGGGTCCTTTTGGACATTTTTATGCTTAATTCTACCCTCAGCAGTATTAATCAAAATGTGATTATCAGTATAATTTCCCCAAACCGGTGTTAATTGAGGTGAACCGTCAGGATTAATTGTGGCAATAAAAATAAGGTTTTTTTCCTGAAATAGCTTCAATACTTTTGGATCCATATGCTAGCTAAGTAATTCTAATATTTATTCTGATGATCATTATAGAATATGAAAATCGAAATTCCATTTAGTGGTCATAAAAATATACTATCATTACACAAAAAAACCATAGAAATCACTAAGGATTATGAATTAACTGTTAATGGTGACTGTATTATTGGTACAAATTCTAGCCTTGCATGTATAGATCTGCCAGAAAAATTCAAAAAAAAGATACAAAACCCGGATTCAACTATTGCATTTACTATTATAGCTGATGAACACTCCTTTTCTATACGTGGAAAAGGATCAGAAAAACTAACACTAAAGCATACGAATGATATAGTGTTACGTAAAAGTGCATTCACATGTTCTAGAACTATTGCTATAAAATGCGATAAAGCTTCTGATGATATACCAAGAACAATGGTCAAAAAACTTCAAGACCCAAAAACTAGTGGAAAATTAATTATAGAAATAAAATAGCTATTTTTTTTCTAATAAATTAGTGATAGATCTATTCATAATTTCCATAACAATATACTTGTTATAGTTAAGTTGTTGCATTTTTCGTGTTTTTGAAAAATTTTTTAGAATTGGACCAATTATTTTACCAAGCTTCAATGATGTTTTTGATATAATCTTTGAATAATTTTCATCAAAATCCAAAGGCAATGTAAAATCTAGTAGTTTGGTAGATGAACTATAATATTTCGTTATTGCACCTCGTGATTCTTCAATTTTGATTATTTCAATTAGACCAGAATCTTTAAGGATTTCAATATGGTGCCGTATTGTAGTAACTGCTTTTTTATAACCAAATTTTTTAAGCAGCCGTGTTATTTGATCGGCATTCAATTGTTTTTTATTTAATAACTGTACAATTTTTCCTCTAATTGGATCATCAAGTGCTTTAAACACTTCATAATTTCCTGCTATGATCCTATCAACAGATATCCCTTTTTCCATCAATATCGACATGATATACATACAAGTGTATCGCTAAAATGAAGTTATGTTTATGTTTATTAACCATTAGCAATAATTTCTTAATGCTACTAATATTATCATTATAATACTAATATATTAGTAATGGTTAAAAATTTTAAAAAATAAAAATCGAGTTAAAGCGTGTTACCAGTCAGGCGCTCATAAGCAGTAACATACCGTTGAGTCATTTTAGAAACTATATCAGGTGGAATGGAAGGAGCAATTGGTTCTTCACCATTAGAGCGTGCATTATCAAATTTTTTCTGATAACCATTTTCGGTTAACCAGTCACGCAAAAGCTGTTTATCGTATGTTTCCTGAGTTTTACCAATCTTGTATGCATCCTTAGGCCACAAACGAAATTCATCCGGACCAATTGAATCAGCCAAAATTATTTCATTATTTAATTTCCCAAATTCTAACTTTAGATCAGCTAGAATAAAACCAGAATTATTAGCAATACTAGCCATTATTTCATAAATTTGAATTGATTTTTCTGATAACCAATCGTATTCATCGCTGGTAACAAGTTTTTGTGAAACAGACTCCTCCTTACTAATTGGTATGTCATGTGTTGATTTGGTAGTTGGATCAAAGATTGGTTTTGATAGTTTTGCTGCTAATTCTGTTGATGCGTCTTTATTTAGAGAAATCTTTCCATTTTTCCACCGTGAAAATAGACTACCATA
>LUMJ01000875.1_pt1 | contig 18484 bp, 24 predicted proteins | sample 729631 | NCBI WGS metagenome assembly LUMJ01 (sample SAMN03860266, study PRJNA289734) | marine metagenome | biome: seawater column; feature: ocean; material: water; isolation source: Red Sea water column Station 22 - depth 500m | place: Saudi Arabia: Red Sea | collected 2011-10-15 | depth 500 m
TCTCAAGAAAACGGGTATAAAGCTGTTATATCTCATCGTTCGGGTGAAACGGAAGATACTTCTATATCCGATCTCGCTATAGGTTTAGCAGCTGGACAGATTAAGACAGGAGCTCCTAGTAGGACTGACAGAGTCTCTAAGTACAATCGATTATTAATTCTAGAACAGAAATTTAAAATTCCATTTATAAAAGATAATGAAGCTATCTAATCTTAAAAGTTTAAAAAAAGATAACTATATCTTTTTTCCTTTGGTATTGCTTCTTTCAGTTTTATTGATAGTAGTCCAGGTTAATATTTGGACTGGAGATTACAGTTACTCTAACTTAAAGAATTTAAAGAAAGAATTAAATGAGAAGAAGCAACTAACAATAGAATTAGAGGAAAGTAATCTACTTTTAGAAGAAGAAAAGAACCAACTAAGATCTGAGAGAAATGCGATTGAAGGGTTGGCTAGATCTGAATTAGGTCTAATAAAACCTGGCGAGACTTTTTATAAATTTCAAACAGTACAGAGTAAAGAAGAAGGAATTGATCTTAAAATAAATAAAGAAGATCAATGAAGAACTTTGTAGCCATAATACCAGCTGCTGGAGACAGTAGTAGATACTCCGGAGAAATACCCAAACAATTTCTAAAATTAGATGACCGAACTGTTCTTGAGTTAAGTATCAAGCCTCTTCTAGATTTTTCTGAGTGTCTTGGAGTGTGTGTATTGGTTCCGAATGAGGATCAATACCATAAAGTTTTACAAATAACAGATAACCCCAAAATATTTCTAGCTGAAGGAGGAACAAGTAGAATTGATTCTGTAGCGAAGGGGGTCAAATTCTGGCAACAATCTGATTTGTCTTACGATTATATTCTTATACATGATGCTGCTAGACCTTGTTTAAGAAGTTCTGATGTTCAACAATTACTAGATTCAATAGACGACGAAGTTGATGGGGTTGTATTGGGTATACCTTGTTCAGATACTATTAAGAAAGTATCAGCTGAAGGCTCTCTTATATTAAACACTCTTGATAGGAATAAATTATGGAGGGCTTTTACACCTCAAATATTTAGAAAAGAAGTACTACAAAAGAATGCTCTAGAAAAAAATATAGAAAAAGAATTTACTGATGAGGCTAGTTTAGTAGAAGCTAATGGTGGAAAGTTAAAAATGGTTAAAGGTTTTGAAGATAATATAAAGTTAACCTTTCCTGAAGACTTAGGTTTAATCAAATCGATTCTCTCATCGCAAGGAAGATTGGAGAGCTAATGTGAGAGTTGGAATTGGTTATGATGCCCATAAACTGATACCAGGAAAAGGAATGTATCTTGGGGGCATCTTCATCGAATGCGAATATTCAATAGAAGCACACTCTGACGGGGATGTAATCATTCATGCTCTAATAGATTCTCTTTTAGGTGCCGCTGCATTAGGTGATATTGGTAGTTTATTTCCATCTAAAGATCCGGAAAATAAAGACATATCTAGCACTGTCCTTTTAACTCAAGTTATAGACTTGCTGGATTCAAAGAACTATAAAGTTATCAATATTGATATTACTTTAATAGCTGAAACTCCAAAAATTCATCAGAAAACTGATCAAATAATTGACTCCCTTTCTAAGAACTTAAGAGTTACGAAGAGTTCTGTTAGTTGTAAGGCAACCACAACTGATGGATTAGGTTTTGAAGGAGAAAAAAAAGGAGTAGCTTGCCAAGCTATTTCTCTTATTGAAAAAAAGGATTAAATATTTCTTATGAAAATAATGCTGTGTAATGATGACGGCATCCATGCGGAAGGTATAAATGTACTTCATAGCCTTTTAGTTAAACAACATGAAGTTTTTGTTATTGCTCCAGAAGAAGAAAAGAGTGGAGCCGGTTCATCTATAACAACAAAAAAACCGCTTATTCCTAATCAAATTAAAGAAAATTTTATTGCTATCAACGGCACTCCTGTTGATTGTGTGCACTTAGGGTTACATCAACTTTGTCCATTTAAACCAGATGTCTTATTGAGCGGTATAAATTTTGGGGCAAATATGGCAGAAGATCTGCTTTATTCAGGTACTGTTGGAGCTGCCATGGAGGCAAGAGAATTTTCTATTCCATCAATTGCAATATCAGCAGCAGCATTTATTCAACCTAGCTCAGAAGGAAAATCTCAACCCAATTTTTTGACCGCTGCGAGGATTGCACTAGATATTGTTGAAAGATTGCCTGAAATAAGAATAGATTCTCAGATAACATTAAATGTTAATGTTCCTAACCTTAACTATGAAGAGATTAATGAAATTAATCTCACTTATCCTGGTACTTGGGGTAAAAGGAACCCACCCCGTAAAGAGACTTCAAATTCTGGTAAAGATAAATTTTGGATAACTCATAGAAACAACATACCTGAAAACGAAGAGAACTCAGATATCGCAACCTTAAGTAGGGGTGAAGTTTCTATTAGTCCAATTGGGCCTAGATTTTTAATAAACGATTATGATCAGTCTTTAAAAGAATGGATAAACTCTTTTAACTAAACATGCTTGAAAGAAGTAAGGTTCAAGGTCTTGGTATGACCTCATTAAGAACCAGACAGAGATTGTTGGAAAGGCTAACAGAAAAAGGCATTAAAGATATTAGAGTCTTGGAGGCGATGAGGGATACCCCAAGACATTTATTTTTAGATGAAGCTCTAGCTTCGAGGGCTTATGAAGATCTGGCCTTACCGATTGGATATCAGCAAACAATTTCGCAACCATATATAGTTGCCAGAATGACGGAAATCCTAATAGAAGATAAGAAGTTAGAGTCTCAACCAATAGACAAAGCATTAGAGGTAGGAACAGGTTGTGGATACCAGGCAGCCATACTGTCTCGTTTTTCCAAATCGGTACTAACAATTGAGAGAATAAAAGCTTTGCACGATAAGGCAGCTAAGAATTTAAAGAAACTTAAAGTAAGAAATGTAAAGCTTCTCTTCGATGATGGGTCAGATCTCATAGAAGCTAAAGAGAATTATGATGCCATTTTATTTGCAGCTGCACCTTTGGAGGTGCCTACTTATTTTTTAGATAAATTGTCTATTGGAGGAAGGTTGGTTGCACCTATAGGAGGGGGAGAAGTACAAGACCTGTCATTAATTAAAAGATTAAGTAAAAATAAGTACGAGACTGAGGTTGTTGAACAAGTCCTTTTTGTTCCTTTCTTAGGAGGTAAAGTTGAATAAATTTACTTGGCATTTTCTATGAAATCTTATCTATCAATTTTCTTAAAAGGAATGATTATGGGGTTTGCTGAACTAATCCCAGGTGTTTCGGGTGGAACAATTGCCCTTATTTTAGGCATATATAAGAGATTAATAGAGGCTATTTCAAATATAAATTTAGCTTTTTTGAAAGGGGCTTTTAGTAGGAGTTTCAAGCAATCTTGGAATCAAGCCGATCTTAATTTCCTTTTTTTCTTGGTTTTAGGAATGGCAGTGAGTGTTTTAACACTTTCTTCAGTAATTATTTTCTTTTTTCATAACTTTCCTTTCTTCCTTAAATCCTTTTTCTCTGGACTTCTCTTAACTTCCTTATTTTATAAACCTTTAAAACCAGAGGTGATTGATAAGAGGTTTTTCTTAGGGTTTTTTCTAGCTTGTTTAGTAATAGCTTTGGCTTGGAATTTTCAACCAGCTGAATTTGTAGAAGTGAGTCTAATCTACATTTTTTTAGGTGGTTTTGTGGCAGTTTGTGCTTTTATTCTTCCCGGGATTTCTGGAAGCTTCATATTATTACTATTAGGAATCTACGAATTAGTTATTCTTTCCCTTAAAGAATTTAATTTGATGATTCTCTCAAGTTTATTTTCTGGATGCCTTATAGGGTTATTGCTGTTTATTAGACTAGTCAAAAGAGCTTACGAAGATTATCCAGAGCATCTTTTAGGATTTTTCTACTCCTTAGTGCTATTGAGTATTCCTTTGCTGTGGAAATCTGGTGAATGGAAGATTTTTTTACCAAACTATCAAGTAGGGTATATCGAAGCTTTCTTAGGGTTAATTATTGGTATTTTGTTTATTTTGCTTTTACAAAAATTATCTTCTATTTTTCAAGATACTTGATTTTATTTTTTACTTCTCTCCAATCATCAGCATCTTCAGGAGGATCTTTTTCTTCAGTAATATTTGGCCATTCCATACAAAGTTCTGCATTTAACTCAATAAATGGGATTTGATCTTCTGGGACCTCATCCTCTGAGTAGATAGCATCTACCGGACATTCTGGTTCACATAAAGCGCAATCAATGCATTCATCAGGGTTTATGACTAGCATGTTTGGCCCTTCATAAAAACAGTCAACAGGACAGACTTCAACGCAGTCAGTGAGTTTGCATTTGATACAGGATTCTACAACTATAAAAGCCATGGCATTATGGAAGGCGGATTCTATCAACTTATGTAACGAACTACTATCTGGACAATAATCTGAATTCTGGTCTAATTGCGTTTTATCCGTATAGAGGGACCTATTTTGAATCAAGAAAAGCTAGAAAGAATAAGTTCAGAACTAGGAGAACTACTCACATTAAAAGATTATTCTTTTACCTGTGCAGAGTCTTGTACAGGTGGTTGGGTAGGGCATGCACTGACTTCTATCCCTGGAAGCTCTGAGTGGTTTGGATCTTCTTTTGTGACTTATTCCTATGAAGCAAAAACTCAAATTTTGGGAGTTTCTTCAGAAGACCTAGATAGTTTTGGTGCTGTCAGCGAAGAAATTGTGGAACAAATGGTCTCCGGTGCTTTAGACAAATCCGGTGCTAATGTTGGTGTTGCGATAAGTGGAATTGCTGGTCCTGCAGGAGGAACAGATACAAAACCAGTTGGCACAGTATGTTTTGCTTGGAAGATCGAGGGTCAAGATGTAATAACCTCCACAGAATATTTCTCTGGGGGTAGGAATGAAGTCAGATATTCCTCGGTTGAAAGAGCTTTAATGGGTACAATTGAGCTTGTAAAAAAGAATTGAATAGTACTGTTTATTTATACAGTATTATGTATAATCGCCATGTAAACCCTGTAGGAGTTAGACATGGCGCAAAAGAAGGTAACGAATATCAAAGAAGCAGATAAAAACAAGCAGCTAGAAGCAGCACTCGGTCAAATTGAACGACAATTTGGAGCGGGTACTGTTATGCGTATGGGGGATAAGAAGCAAGAAAAGATACCAGCCGTACCAACTGGATCACTTGGACTAGACTTAGCGCTAGGAATCGGTGGTTTACCAAGGGGAAGGGTTGTAGAAATATACGGTCCTGAATCTTCTGGAAAAACAACTTTAACCTTAGAGGTTATTGCTCAATGTCAAAAGCTTGGCGGTACAGCAGCCTTTATTGATGCAGAACATGCTCTGGATCCTATATACGCTGGGAAATTAGGCGTGAATGTTGAAGAATTGCTTATTTCTCAGCCTGACACAGGAGAGCAAGCTTTAGAAGTAGCTGACATAATGGTCCATTCCGGTGGAATAGATGTTTTGGTAATTGACTCCGTTGCCGCATTAGTCCCAAAGGCCGAGATAGAAGGAGAAATGGGAGACACCCATGTTGGACTTCAAGCTAGGTTAATGTCACAAGCGTTAAGAAAGATTACGGGTAATGTAAAAAGATCTAATACTTTAGTCATTTTTATCAATCAGATTAGACACAAAATAGGAGTAATGTTTGGGAGTCCAGAGACTACTTCTGGAGGCAATGCTCTTAAATTTTATTCTTCAGTTAGATTGGATATTAGAAGGATAGGTACGGTTAAAGAAGGAGATGAGGCCGTAGGTAATGAAACTAGAGTTAAGGTTGTAAAAAATAAAGTTTCTCCTCCTTTTAAACAAGCTGAGTTTCAGATTATCTACAATAAAGGGATAAACAGACTAGGAGAGCTTTTAGACAGAGGGTCTGATTTGGGTATCGTGGAGAAATCAGGAGCATGGTATAGCTTAGAGGGTGAGAAGATAGGACAAGGTAAGGCTAACGCAGTTCTATTTCTGGAAGAGAACCCTAAGATAGCTGAAAAAATAGAAAAACAGATACTAGAAACTCTAACTGACAAAGAGTAATAATTTTTAAATTTAGTTAAAGAGTTTTATTTATAACTTCGTCTAGGTTGAGTAAGGTTATTTTATCTTCACCTCTTTTTTTGAGTTCAACCTTACCTTCTTTAAAAGACTTTTCTCCAATGATAACCATTTGAGGAATTCCTATTAGCTCCATGTCCGAAAATTTCACACCAGGACTTTGATCTCTATCATCCCAAAGAACTTCATGACCGTTTTCTTTAAGTGAGTTGTATATTTCGCTGCATTGGGTTTTTAGCTTAGTATCACTTTTAGGATTAATCTCAATTAAAGCAGTTCTGTAAGGGCTTATCTCTTTAGGCCAGATTATTCCTTTTGCATCATGGTTTTGCTCAATAGCGGCAGCAACTATTCTTGATATACCTATTCCATAACAACCCATTTCAGGATGTATATTTCCTTTATCTGTCTGTATACTCAGTTTCATGCTTTCAGAGTATTTATTTCCCAATTTAAAGATATGACCTACCTCAATACCTCTTTTTAGTTTTAATTTGCCTTTCCCATCTGGACTGTCTTGTCCTTCTAAGCTTTCTGGATTTTGGTCAGACATAGATTCAATTAGTAATTCAGCGTTTATTGCATAATTACTCTTATCACTAAATGCTAACAGGTCTTCTCCCGAGTTCGCTAATACATGAAATTCTTCTGAATCAGATCCTCCTATGGCACCACTATCTGCTTTTACTATTCTGTAATCTAAACCAAGAGAATCAAAAATCTTTATATAAGCTTCTCTCATAGACTGATAGCTATCATTCATCTCATCCTCAGAAAGATCAAATGAATAAGCATCTTTCATTATGAATTCTCTAGACCTCATTACTCCGAATCTGGGCCTAATCTCATCTCTAAATTTAGTTTGTATTTGATAAAAGGTAATTGGCAGTTGCCGATGACTTCTAATCTCATTCCTACACAAGTCAGTAATTACTTCTTCATGAGTAGGACCTAAACAAAACTCTCTATCATGTCTATCCTCAAAAATTAGTAATTCTCTGCCATATTGGTGCCATCTTCCTGTTTCTTTCCACAGTTCACCTGGCTGGACCATAGGCATCAAAACTTCTTGAGCCCCTGAATCGTTCATTTCCTGTCTAACTATATTTTCTACTTTTCTCAGGACCTTTATTCCAAGAGGTAACCAGTTATATATCCCTGAGGCTACTTTCCTTATTAATCCAGCTTTTATCATCAATTGATGACTTATAGTTTCAGCATCAGAAGGGTTTTCTCTTTGAGTTGCTAAGAGTAAATTACTAGTTTTCATCCCACTTACGTTTTTAAAGAAAAAGGTAAAAGAAAGTTGATAGAGATTCAGATGAAGATATCTGAACTTGATGCCTTTAAGGTAAAAAATCCTAAACTTAAGCAGGTACCGACTGCCCCTTCTTTTAGATTAAAAGGGACAGGTTGGTATGAAACTGATTTTAAGACAGGAATAAAGAAGAACTTAGCTAAAAATGATGATGATAAGCTAGCTAACAAAGATAAAACTAAGGAAGAAAGCAAAAAAAAGAAGGAACAGAATAAAAAGAAAGAGGTCAAATCAGAAAACTCTTAAAATTTAAATAATGAAAAATTTAGAAAATATTAACTGTGGATCCTTAACCAAAAAAGAAGTTAGTTCTGTGGTTAAACTTTGCGGTTGGATTCATAGAAGGAGAGATCATGGAGGAGTTATTTTCTTCGATTTGAGAGATGAGTCTGGGATAGTGCAAGTAGTTTACAACCCAGACGATAAGGATAGTTTTTCTCTAGCAGAGTCTTGTAGAAATGAATATGTAATTTCAGTAGAAGGAAAGGTGAGAGAAAGACCTAATGGCACAGTCAATTCTGAGATGGATACAGGAGAAATAGAGGTAGTAGGGTCTTCATTAGAAATTTTAAATTCTTCGTTACCTACACCTTTCCAACTAGATGAATACGCTTCAGTAGGGGAAGAGACGAGACTTAAGTACAGATTCTTAGATTTGAGAAGAGAAGAAATGCAGAAGAATCTTAGAATAAGATCAAAAACTTCCAAGTGCGTTAGAGATTATCTTGATGCCAATGAATTTATTGAAATTGAAACTCCATTACTTACAAAAGCAACTCCAGAAGGAGCAAGAGACTATTTAGTACCTAGCAGAACTTATCCAGGTTCATTCTTTGCGCTTCCTCAGTCTCCTCAACTATTTAAACAGACTTTAATGGCTTCAGGTTTTCAAAGATATTATCAATTTGCTAGATGCTTTAGAGATGAAGATCTGCGTGCAGACAGACAGCCTGAATTTACTCAAATAGACCTGGAGTGCTCATTTGTTACTTCACAAAATATTAAAGATTTAGTTACTGAATTATTGAAGGAAGTTTTTTCAAAGGTTTTAGGGGTTAAGTTAGGTAAGTTTCCAGAGATAACTTATGCGGATGCAATAGCAAAATTTGGTACCGATAAACCAGATTTAAGGAATCCCCTTATTTTAGAAGATGTTTCAGAACTGTTTATAAATACAGAATTTAAAGTCTTTAAGGAACCAGCAAATTCTCAAGATGCAAGAATTGCATGTATGAGAGTTCCCGGAGGGGAAGAATTAACAAGGAAACAGATAGATGACTACACAGACTTTGTATCAAATTTTGGTGCTAAAGGGTTAGCTTACATAAGAGTAGAAGATCCAAAGAAAGGCAAAGACGGTTTGCAATCACCTATTATCAAATTTTTAGAAGATGATATTGTTAAAGTATTGCTAAAACAGGTTGGAGCAATCAAAGGAGATATTATTTTTTTTGGAGCTGGTCCGAAAAAAATAGTTAATGACTCTTTGGCTGCATTGAGAGTTGAGTTAGGAAAAGACTTGAATTTATTAAATAAAGACTGGGCTCCTTGTTGGATAACAGATTTTCCTATGTTCGAACTTAATGCAAGTGGAGAAATTACTCCACTTCATCATCCTTTTACATCTCCTAAATGTACAGAAGAGGAGCTTAGAACAGATCCTCTTAACTGTTTATCTGATGCATACGACGTTGTTCTTAATGGTCTAGAGCTAGGAGGCGGGTCTGTTCGTATTCATGATCATGAAATGTTGTCCTCAGTATTACAAGTATTGGGAATAGACAAACAAGAGGGTGAAGAAAAGTTTGGATTTTTACTATCTGCTTTACAACACGGATGTCCACCTCATGCTGGATTGGCTATAGGTTATGATCGTTTAATTATGCTTTTGACCTCTTCTGAATCTTTAAGAGATGTAATAGCTTTCCCTAAAACTCAAACAGCTTCATGTTTGTTAACTGATGCACCAGGTCAAGCTTCTTTAGATCAACTAGAGGAATTAAAGATTGTTATCGATGAGGATGACTAGTTATGGCTGGGCATTCAAAATGGGCAAATATTAAGCATCGAAAAGGTAGGCAAGATGCTAAAAGAGGAAAAATATTTTCGCGCTTAATAAGAGAATTGACGGTTGCTTCGAAGCTGGGAGGGCCTGCACCAGAAGATAACCCTAGATTAAGAACTGCCCTTGATAAAGCTTTAACGGCCAATATGCCAAAAGATACCATTGAAAGAGCTATTAAAAGGGGATCTGGTTCAGCTGAAGGGGAGGACCTAGAAGAAACTACTTATGAAGGGTATGGTCCCGGTGGTGTTGCAGTTATTGTTGAATCTATGACAGATAATAATAATAGAACTGTTGCAGAGGTTAGGCATGCTTTTACTAAGGCAGGTGGAAACTTAGGTACTGATGGCTCAGTCTCCTACTTATTTATTAAAAAAGGATTAATACAGATAAGTAATAATTCAGATTTTGAACAAGTGATGGAAATTGCAATAGAAGCTGGAGCAGAAGACATAGAAGAAAATTTAGACAATTCGCTGACTATCTCTACCTCACCTGAAAACTTTGAAGCAATTAAAAAAGCATTGATAGAAGAAGAAATTGAGATAACAGAATCAGAAATTAGTTTAATACCAGAACTAAGTGTTTCAACTGATCTGGAAACTTCATTAAAAATTTATAAACTTTTAGAAGCTCTAGAAGATCTAGATGACACTCAAAATGTACATTCAAATGCAGATTTTCCTGAGGAGATTATTGAACATCTAAATTAGTAATGACAAATTCAAGAAATAAAGGCGCTTCATTTGAAAGAGAAATAGGCAACCTATTGACCGAGGACCTTGGTTTAAAAAATAATATCAGAAGGATTTTAGAACAGACTAGAGAGAAACACCTCCCAGATTTGATGCTAGGAAGATGGTACATAGAGTGTAAAAGATATGGTTCTGGTGCCGAGCCTCTGGAGGCGTGGTGGCAGCAAGTACTTGATGCTACCAGTGAACAAGGTATCCCAGCTCTAGTGTATAAGTTTGACAGGAGGCCTATAAAGGTAAGAGTTCCTCTTGGGGCTATTAATTCTGAATTAAATATTAATGCTCCTTATACAGCAGATTTGCTTTGGGAAGATTTTATCTTTCTTCTAAAGAATCTTTATAAGGAAGATATAGAAAACCATGATTTATAAAGATGCATATATTACCCATTAAGATTTATTATGAAGATACAGATGCGCAAGGGGTGGTCTACTACGCAAACTATTTGAAATTTTTTGAGAGAGCTAGGACGGAGTTTCTTAGAGAAATAGGTTATAAGCAGAAAGAGCTTATGGAAAAAGGTGCAATTTTTGTTGTTAGAGAAGTTTCTGTTGAATTTAGAAAACCTGCCAACCTAGACCAGCAAATTGAAATTCATACTCAAATCATCAAAGCCGGAAAGGTCAGTTTTGACTTCAACCAAGAAGCTCTCTCCATGGAAGGTGATTTATTGTGTGGAGGAATTGTAAAGTGTGGCTGTCTGGCTTTGAATGACCTCAAGCCCAAAGCTCTCCCTAGTAAGTTACATCAAGGTATGAAATCATTACTGTAGAAATTATGTCATATTCAATCATCGATCTTTTTATTAATGCGAGCTTAGTAGTTCAGCTGGTCATCTTTTTGCTCTTACTGGCTTCTATATTCTCTTGGATGGTAATTTTTGAAAGATGGATATTTTTAAATAAATCTAAAGAGGAACTGGTTAAATTTGAAGACTCGTTCTGGTCTGATGCAGGTTTAGAGGCTGTTTTTGATCAAGGAGAAGATGAGAACCATATTTCTATTGGAGCTGAGCGCATTTTTAGATCTGGTTATCAGGAATACAAAAATATTAAAAGCCAGGATTTAGAACCTGAAACTGTTTTAGAGGGAGCTGAAAGGGCTATGAGGATATCTCTTTCTAGGGAGCAGACAGCCTTAGAAAAACACTTACCTTTTTTAGCTACTGTAGCTTCAGCATCTCCTTATGTCGGTTTATTTGGAACTGTCTGGGGCATAATGAATTCCTTCCGGGGTTTGGCAGAAACAAATCAAGCTACATTGTCTACAGTAGCACCTGGCATCTCAGAAGCCTTGATAGCTACAGCCATAGGTTTATTTGCAGCTATTCCTGCTTTAGTTAGTGCTGCTAGTGGTTTTTATGATAGCAGCTCCTTTAATGGTTCAAGGCGTTCTAGTAAATCTTCCTGAGGCGCTTTCAGAACCTCTTCCACGAGAAAAAAATGATCCATTAATTATTTCTATAAAACCTGAAGGTACATTTTTTCTTGAAACCCAAGCTACAAAGAATATTCCTCTTGGTTTAGATGAGATTTCTATACAAGTAGAAAAAATTCTTAAAGTAAACCCTTCATTACAAGTGGTAGTAAGAGGAGATGGGGGAGTCAAATATCAGAAAGTAATGGAGTTAATGTCAGTTCTTCAAGCTTCGGGAGCTGAAGATGTAGGTTTAATTACTCAACCACCTACCTCTTAGGTTGTGCAAAATTATTTTTCTGGTTTTCTAGTTTCTTTTGTTCTGCATATGGGATTAGTTTTATCTTTTGCTAATTTCTTTCAAATTGATAATCTTTATTCGCTAAATAAAATTGAGCCTATGCCTGCTTACCTAGTATTTGAAAAACCACAAGCACTTAAAAAGATAGCTAATAAAAAGACAGTCAAAAAGCAGATTTTTGAAGAACCAGTAATAGCTTCTCCAATTCCAGAGGCAGCAGATACAAGAGCTGAGTTAGAAAATATAAAAGTGGAAAAGGATTTATTGCTAAAAGAGATTATAAATAATGAGACAAAGAGTTCTGTTGAAGAGATTTCTTTTTTTTCAAATCTTATCAGAGATCAAGTAATAATGAATTGGAAACAACCAAGTTCAGCACAAAAAGGAATGACGGTAGAAATACTTATAACACTTGTACCTACTGGAGAAATTATTCAAGTTAATCTAACTAAGTCCAGCGGTAACCAGGCTTTTGATAATTCTGCTTTAAATGCAGTTCAGAAAGTTTCTAAATTTGAAAGCTTAGATATGGGAAGAAAATTATTTGATAACCATTTTAGAAAGTTTACTCTAGTATTTAATCCCGAAAATTAGACCTATGATCTTAAGGATTTTGACATCTTTATTTATTATTTATAGTTCTTTTTTATCCTCTGATCTGAGGATTGAAATTACTAAAGGGATAAAAGATCCAATTCGGATAGCAATTGTTCCGATAGCCTGGAATCTTGAAAATCCACCAAGGGAATACCTACATCAAATTATTTCTTCTGATCTTGAGTCATTTGGTGAATTTGTATCTTTGTCCCCAAAAGAAATGTTAAGTTTGCCTAAATCTGAACAAGAAATATTTTACAGAGACTGGAAACTTTTAGATGTTGACTATCTAGTTTTAGGAACAGCCTCTAGAGGAGAAAGTGCGCAAGAAATAGTAGTAAATTTCTCACTTTTTAATGTTACTAGAGAAAGATTGATGAAAAGATCAATTAGTGTGGGATCTGCTTCTTATTTAAATGCTCTTGCTCATATTATAAGTGATAGAATATATAATGAAATCAATGGTTTACCAGGTATATCTTCTACAAAAATATCATATATAAACCAAAATAGTCTACCCGAACAAAAATACTTCCTGAGAGTGGCCGATATAGATGGGAGAAATGATTCTAGTATTTTCTCTTCTAGCGAGCCTTTAATGTCACCTAGCTGGTCATCAGATGGAAAGCGTTTGGCTTATGTTTCATTTGAAGAAGGTACTTCAAGAATATTTATACAAGAAATTTATACAGGGAAAAGAAAAGGATTAAAACTTGAGCGAGGCATTAATAGCTCTCCAAATTGGTCTCCTTCAGATAAGTATTTAGCAGCTGTTCTTTCTAAAGAAGGCAATCCAGATATTTTTAGATATGACTTAGAAAATGATAAGTGGAAGCAGCTAACAGACCATTTTGGAATTGATACGGAACCAGATTGGTCACCAGATGGAAGAAAAATAATTTTTACTTCAAACAGAAGTGGCTCCCCACAAATTTATGAAATGAATGTTTCCAATAAGAAGATTAGAAGAAAAACTTTTGAAGGAACCTACAACGCTAGAGCTCGATATACTCCAGATGGAAAGAGTTTTGTATTTGTGCATAGAAGAGATGGATTGTTTCATATTGCCGTTCAAAATCTTAGAACGAGTAAGTTACAAATTTTAACGGATACTACCCTTGATGAATCTCCCACTATTTCTCCCAACGGAAAAGTAATTATTTATGCCACAAAAGATAAAGAAAAAGATATTCTTGCAGGAATATCAATAGACGGAAAAACAAGATTTATTTTACCGACTAATTCAGGGGGAGTAAGAGAGCCAAGCTGGTCCCCTTTGTTGGTTTCCACAGGCAACTAATTCCTTTAAAAGTAGTCTAATTCCAAGAGGTTATTTTAAATAAAAAAAAGTATAATTAACAAAAGGAGCTTAAATATGAGTTTATTTGATCAATTTTTAGTCATGGCAGCCATAATATGTTCTTTTAGTGGATGTGCTGCAATTTCAATGGATCGAGCTGTGGAAGTTGAAACTGTTTCTGCTGTTGCAGAACCTGGGTACTCAGATTCTGATAGTCCAGTAGGAGGTACAATATACTTTGATTACGATAGATATAATCTAAGTGCTTCTGCTGTATCAGAAATTCGAGATCTTGCGAAATCTATAAAATCTAATTCGAGTAAGGTAAGAATAGAAGGGCATTGCGATGAAAGAGGTACAAGGGAATATAATTTAGCTTTAGGTGAAAGAAGAGCTAATGCAGTTTCTGAATTACTTCAAGTCAACGGGGTTCCTTCTAGTAGTATCACAACAGTTAGTTATGGAGAAGAAAGGCCTGTTGCTTATGGTTCCAATGAATCTTCTTGGTCTAAAAACAGAAGAGCAGTAGTAAAAGTATTGTAAATTTAGAACGATTTGAAAAGATCTCTTTTTTTCTTTTTTCTAACTATTTTAGCTTTTCCGCTAGGGGTTTTTTCTGAAGAAGAGGAGTCCCTAGAATTAATCTACCAAAAAATAAATGATTTAGAGCAGGAAATAGCAACTCTTAGAAATCTGATTGAAGAAAATACTTATCTGATAGAACGCTATCAAGAACTTCAGCAACAAAGATATCTTGATTTAGATAAAAGGTTGCATAATCTTCTGTCAGAAGAAAAAGAGGATCTGGCTACCGAATACTCAAATGGGCAACAATACAACTCGACCGAAGAGATTGATTTATATAAAGGTGCTTTGGAATTATTTGAGGCATCAAGATACGCTGAAGCCTTAGAAAGTTTTCGCGAGCTGATAATTTCTTATCCTGAAGGGGCCTATTCTGCTGACGCATATTTTTGGTCTGGAGAGCTTTATTTAGTGCAACAACTTTTTGAAGATGCTAGAGAGCATTATTTAGTAGTAGTTGAAAAATTTATTGACCATCCAAGGGTTGCTGATAGTTTATTCAAACTAGGCGTACTGGAGAGAGCCTTGATGAATGATCAGATAGCTAACTCTTACTTCTCAAGGGTTATTTCTGAATACCCAGATACCGGAGCAGCAGAGTTAGCAAATAAATCTTTAGAAGCTTCTAAATAGGTATTAATCTCACTACTTTGGATTAATTACGTATGTATAATGCCCGCTCATGGGCCGTTAGCTCAGTTTGGTAGAGCAGTTCCCTTTTAAAGAAGTTATCTAATCCCAAATTCCTTTATATATCAACATTATATGTTGTTATATAAGCCTATAAAATCTATATACCTTGATATAGACTCATATTAATTGCTATCCCTTAGCTATCCCTAAAATATGTTTGAAGTTAGTTTATTTTTAAAAGATCTAATAAACTTTTTTGCTGTTATTTGGATACCAAGGTTACAAACCTAAGCAAAGTTTAGATTTTATCTTCAAAGGAACATTGGGCTAATGGATTTTCCTTAATTGTGACCTTTAGAGAGCCTTCAAAGTTGCCCAGTAAAAGTCCTGAAATTTGTTTGTGAATATACTCACAGAGTACTTCCATAGATGTGTTTAAATTTTGAAATTCTTTTAAATCGTCTAAATTCTTATAATTAAACTGCTTTATTACCTTTTTTAGAATTTCACTTGCAACTACAACATCTATCACTATTCCTAAATTATTTAACTTTTTAACTTTATATTCAGTTGTAATTTCAAAGGTGGCCCCATGAAGATTTTGAGCTTGACCAAATTCTTTACCTTTTAGACTGTGGGCGACCATGAAAAAATCATTTACTGAAAGACTATACATTAGCTATTTCTCTCATAATGAATTATAGGAGACCATCCAACGTCTTTATTTGCATATAATTGATGCATAAATCCTGGTAAGTTTTTAAATTCTATTTCACACCTTCCAAACTTATTTAAAACAGGATCTCTCAATAGGTCAAGGACCTGTTTCAGTCTTTCGTCTTTGCTAACTGATATTCTCTTAGGAGCTGCTACGTGAGAAACTTGGGAAGAAATAATTTTTTTTCTGTTCCAGTGAAAAGATTCACCTAAATTCAAGTTTACATTGGTTGACCCATACCAACTTAAATCTATAACTCTACTCTCAAATCCTCCTATATCTAAAGATTTTTGAAGACCTTCAGACGAACCTGAAGTATTGAATATCACGTCAAAAGTTTGTCCTAGATCAGAACTTTCCTTGTAGGTAGAAGTTATCCATTTTAGATTCAATATTTTTCTGTAGCGTTTATAGCTTTTTTCAATAAGTGAAAATTTTATATCCATAGACTTAAGCACAAAGCCTACAAAGATGCCCAAATTCCCTCCACCCACAATAGCAACACTTTCCTTTTGTCTAAGTTTTGCATCCCATATAGCATTTAAAGCTGTTTCTAAATAAGGGATCAAAATGGCTGCTTCATTAGAAATTTCATCTGGTAAGACTAATAAGTCACTGTCAGATGCATAAAATAAAGTTTGATGTGGGTGCATGATAAATGTCCTTAAACCTTTGTATTTTCCACTCAGAGGTACTCCAACCAAGCTGTAACCATACTTAATAGGAAGATCAAAGTTACCTTCCATGTATGGAACAGACATAAAATTGTAAGCTGAGCTTGGAACATTTCTTTTACCAACGAGTTTTTCCGTTCCAGTACTTATTCCTGATAACAAGGTCTTTACTAGTGAGTAATCTTTTTCTTCTTTGAGGTTGGATTCTCGAATCTCTCCTTTTTTGGCTTCAATAACCCAGTAACTATAAGTTTTCATCATTAGTAGAGAGAACAACAGATTTTCTCAAATTTTGAGCTACTTTGTTCCCAAGTAGGAATAGATATTTCTTTGCTAAGCTTTATGGAAGAAATCTTCAATTGATTTAATAAATTTAAATCAGCAAGGACAGCAAGTATTTTATTTTCAAGTTCTTTCGTATTTTCTTGGTCTATTAAATAACCATTTTTATTATTTTGTACCCAATAAGAAAAGTCTCCAGTATTTAAAGACAATACTGGTAGACCTACACTACAAGCTTCTGCTACAGATATGCCGTAGGACTCTTGAACTGAAGTTGACACGTATAAATCTGATTGAAGAAGGTTCTCAATGACTTTTGAGTGATGAATCTGATCTTTAAAAAATATACTATTTTTCATCTTACCCTTTTTAACAATATGAATTAATTTTTTGGTGTATTTAGGAGATATATCCATATTACCTATAAAGGTCCATTCATATAACTCAGGTTTAATTTTTCTTAGTATTTCTAGAAGCAGAATTTGATTCTTTCTTGGACATATAGAACCAACTGTTACACCTCTTACAGGATGCTTTACTCTATTTGATACTTCTTTATTCTTAAGTATTTTGGTTTCTTGGCCCGGGTAGATAACCTTTATCCTCGAAGGGCAAACCCCTTTTTTAACCAACTCTTTTTTGTAATTTTTACCTGTTACTATAATTACTAAGTTGCTTTTCTTAATCCAATCTAGTTCTCTAGATTGAATTATTCGTTTTAAAGTGAGAGTTGAATTTTCTTTATTTAAGTCAGCGCTAGGTAATAAGTGCAATAAAAGCATAATTCTACGGTTTCTACCTTTCAATAAAGGTTCAATTTCTGAATAATCTATATATTTAAGATAAATACTATCTAAGATAATTACAGATTTATTCTTAGCACGTTTTGATAAGTATTTAACAAGATCTTTATTTTCAATTTCAACTAGTCGACAAGAGCATTTCTTTTTGAGGTTTTGAGTTATTTTATAATTAAACAAATAGCCACCAGACTGAAGATTATTTCTTGGTGGTTGTAGAACTTCAATTTCAAACATTTTACTATTTGTGTACTTATCCAGATCAAGGAATCACTTTAGAATAATCAGACAAAGTTTGTTCATCAATTTTGTAGTCAGTCCTAATAAAAGCAGATATGTTTTCAATATCTGAAGAAGTTGGAAGATTAAAAGAATTAATTCCAGAACCTAGAGTTTTATCCGAGATTTGTAAGTGAAAACGATCTAACAAATTTGCAACAAGAAAATGCGAGATAGTTATTCCTCCACCCTCTATAAATATAGAATGAATATTGTTTTTAACAAGCTTGGTTAAGATTTCTTTGGGAGATATAAATGTTTTATTACAGTCAAATTTTATATTCTTTATTATGGACTTTAGTTTGAAATTTTTACTCATTTCTCTTTGATTTCTACATAAAAGAAAAATTTTTCTTTTTTTTAACTGAAAAAGTTTTTTGTCAAAGAAATCCTCATCATTAGTTTTAAAAATTATTAGATCAGGATTTTTTCCTTCACAGTGCCTCACATTTAATTGGGGGTTATCATGCTTAAGGGTTTTTGATCCTATCAACAAAGATCCATGAAGACTTCTTAATCTATGTGTATGCATCTTATCTAATTCTCCCCCTAACCAAATTGGAGAACCATCTTTCTTTGCAATTTTCCCATCTTCAGACTGAGTTAAGTGACCTGTTACGAAAATTGAAGCAGATTGCTTAGCTTCCCATTCCCCTAAAATAAT
>LUMJ01000396.1_pt1 | contig 18349 bp, 13 predicted proteins | sample 729631 | NCBI WGS metagenome assembly LUMJ01 (sample SAMN03860266, study PRJNA289734) | marine metagenome | biome: seawater column; feature: ocean; material: water; isolation source: Red Sea water column Station 22 - depth 500m | place: Saudi Arabia: Red Sea | collected 2011-10-15 | depth 500 m
CTTTTTGAGTATGTAGAAAATGATGTGGCACCATCATTGTACATAGAAATAATATATACACCAACCCCACTTGTAGATTCGGTTGGCTGGGTCAAGTCAGGCGTAATGACCGTTCGCACACCCATAGAAGCGGACTCTCGGGTTACAGCGGGCTGTTTAACTGTAGGGTTATTGATTGTCTTTGCCGAATAACTTTGGTCCTGCAGCACCACAAATGAATCAAAGCCTTTGGCTTGTGTTAGTTCGGCGCATCGATATAAAAGCATACGAGTTATCTGGTCTGCGGGCGTATGCTGATTGCCGTAAAAACGGACTTCATACATATTTTTACCCACAGATTTTTCTTCGTATCCTCCCATAGATCCCCGAGGACCATATGTAGACGCACATCCTATAAATATAATGAGGATGCCTAATTTTAGCATAAATACTTTCATTGGCCTGAACTTACCACCAATCTAAGCAAGTGCCTCAATATTTCGCCGGGGCACCTTTTTTGGGTGTAGATTTTTTAATGAATTCCCGGATGTCTTCATTGGATAGTTTCAGATCTTCCTTCCGGAGATACATCATATGTCCGCTCCGGTACCCTTTAAAGCTGAGCCGGTCTTTCATTTTACCGCTGGGGTCCAGTCGCCACATGGTATATTTTGCATCAAAGTATTTGGTAGCGCCATCATAATAACCAGATTGGATCATGGTGTGGAGGTAAGGATTCTGAGCCATTGCAAGTCGGAGATTTTCTCCAGTATTATTATTTGAGCTATCCCAAGGACGCACGGGACCAAACATATTATACTTCACGTCTGTTTTGAATTTAAGTACGTTCTTATAATAGTAATTTATGGCTGGCGTAAATGAGTGGAGCCATGAAGTTAATTCTGAATTGAAGCCAGGCCGAGTGCCACCCTTTGTTTTATCAATTCCTTTATAGCGTGAATCCAGGCGACCTACGGTAAATCCCTCATCTCTAAGTAGTTCTTTCCAATAAAAAGAAGTAGGTACATCCAAGTTGTAAGATAAAATTGATTCTTTTGAAATGCCGGAATAGCGTGCCATTTGCGCTGCTGCTTCATCCCGCTCTTTTTCATCTACAAAACCGCCTTTGGCAATCACAGCCATCAGTTCATTCACAGCATAGTTTTCTGACTCTTCCAGTGCATCTAAAAGGTCTTTTCGCTGAAGATCGGCTGGCAGTTTTTTATGATACCATGCAGCGGCTGTAAAATAAGGGACACGCAAAGCTGCCCCTACCGGTCCGGCACGGCGTCCACTTCCAGAGTCTATACCCAGTTCGGTAGGTGACACCAATATGACACCATTGAGATACATCCATTGACGACCTTGAAGTGCCCCGGCCAATCCAGAAACACGAGTCGTACCATAACTTTCGCCAATAAGATATTTGGGAGATTCCCACCGATTCACCCGCTGGATAAATGTATTAATCCACTCCGCTAAATATTTAATATCCGCATTGACGCCGAAGAATGTTTCTTTCTTCGTGTCCTTATCAAGAATACGGGAGTATCCAGTATTAACTGGATTAACAAAAACAATATCCGCCACATCTAGAATGGAATAAGGATTACTTTTGACACCATACGGTTGAACGGGATATCCTTCATCATCCACGTTTAGGATCATAGGCCCTGTGTAGGCCAAATGCATCCAAACTGATCCTGATCCGGGACCGCCATTGAACGAGATCATGATGGGTCGTGTATTTTTATTTTTGATATCAGTCCGCTCATAATAAGTATAATGGACAGCAGCAATTGCCTTGCCCGCTTCATTCCAAACGGGTTGAGTGCCAGTGGTGGCCTGATATTCTACTCGTTTTCCTTTGATTGTAGTTTTATGGTTAGTAATAACTGTAGTATCTGCAGGTAGGAACCGGCCTTGAGCACAAATACCACTAACGATTAGAACAAAGATTAATGTTTTCAATTTCATTTTTTCCTCCTAAAAATTATCAACTTTTCGGTATGCTTCTATTACTGCGAATTCACCGGCTTTACCTTGTTTTGAATTACCATGTTCCATGCCCATAATCCCTTTAAATCCTTTGTTATAAATATGTTTAAACACATTCAAATAATTGATTTCACCTGTGGTGGGTTCTTTTCGACCAGGATTATCACCTATCTGGAAGTAACCAATTTCACTCCAGGCCTTGTCTATATTGGGAATAAGGTTACCTTCTGATATTTGCTGATGATAAATGTCGAATAAAATTTTACAGGATGGACTGTCAACGGCCCGACAAATTTCATAAGCTTGTGGAATTTCTGTTAAAAACTGACCTGCATGATTAGCCCACCAATTCAATGGTTCCAAAACCATGACGAGTCCGTGTGGCTCTAATACCTCGCATGCTAATCGCAGTGCCTCTACTACATTGGTGGTTTGGTACGCCATCTCTTTTCTTAAATCCACATATCCTGGGACTACAGTCATCCATTTAGCGTTAACACGCTTAGCCACCTCTACCGAATCATTTATATTTGCTACAAATTCTTCACGAAGTGCTTTGTCGCCACTGGTCAGGTTTGGTTCACGCCAATAAATTTTGTGCGCAACAAAAACGCCCATATCCATTCCAAGGCGGCTCATTTTTTTGGCAATCTTTGTTTGCATATCAACAGTTCGATTCTTCATGCCATTATCTTCCATGGATCGAAATCCATGGTCGTACATAAATTGAAGCTGATCTAAAAGATCCTCTCCAGCATTATGTTTAAACATGCCAAAGTGAGGTGCATAATTGAGATTAAACTCTTTAGCGCTTATTGACTTTTCAGATAAAGAGCGAGCAATCAATCCTGTAGTAATAAATGGGGAAGATGCCGCTAAGGCGCTCTTTTTAATAAATGATCTTCTTTTCATGTTTTACCTATAAGTTGTTACACCAGGAATGGGAATGGGATAATTCCCATTTTTATCTGGCAATACCGGTGCGGTGTCAGTAAAAGAATGTAGTTCTGGCACTAATGAATGGTCTATCGCCATTGCTGCATCCCAAGTAATGACCTGTCCAGAATACGTGGCCATTCTTCCCATAATTGCTGTCATGGTGGCTTCGGCCCCTTGGTTTGTATCATTTAATTTATGCTCTCCAGCTTTAATGGCAGCGAAGAGTTCATTGTGTTCTTGTTGGTATGGGTTGATATCATCTTCTCCATCATGTTCATATACTGTCTTGCCACGCTTATTTTTAATTAGACCATAATTAGCACTATTGGTTGTGACGCTGCCCCTTGTTCCTTGGAACACTTCTTCTACCCGGTTCATGCAGCCCGGCTGGTGGCGGCACTGACTGGCGATAACCTGTCCATCTGGATACGTGAATTCCACAAAGTGGTGATCATATATCTGACCATACTCATTTCCAGCACGAACCTCTCTACCGCCCATTCCTTGCGCAGATACTGGTACTGATCCTATGAACCAATTGGCCACATCGATGTTATGGATATGCTGCTCTACAATATGATCTCCACAGAGCCAGTTAAAATAATACCAATTTCGCATCTGGTATTCTAATTCGGTTTGTTCTGGCTGCCGTTCTTTCAACCAAACGCCACCACTATTCCAGTAGACCTGAAGACCAACAACCACGTTTAATTTTTTCCGCCCTGCTGTTTTTCCAGATTTAATCACAGAATGGATACCAGCTACATCGGTGGCTACTGGCTTTTCCATGAATACATGTTTATTCTTTCGTATAGCATATTCAAAATGAAGAGGTCGGAAGGCAGGAGGTGTAGTAAGAATAACTACATCGGCCATATCTATAGCCTCCTTGTAGGAATCAAAACCAATGAATATTGTATCTCTGTTTATGTTGAGGCGGTCTTCAGATCCTTCAAATTTTTGAAGGAGATTGTTTAAACATTCTTCCGCCCTGTCCATAAAGGCATCAGCCATAGCTACTAGTCTCACATCTGGATCTGCATTCAACGCCTGCGCAGCCGCACCGGTTCCACGGCCTCCGCAACCCACTAATGCCACCTTCACTTCTCCTTCAACTGAGACTAATCGTTTTGAATTAGCGGGCAACCTGCTCAATAATAATCCAGCTGCTGAAATTTTGGCTGATTGTTCAATAAATCCTCGCCGATTAAGTTGTTTTATCTTTTCCATTTGTTAATACTCCTTTTTTGGCCGCACCCACATTTTGAACAAATCTTCTTTTGCTGGCTCCTGTCGCGGACGTACAATGCGAAATCCGATATGAGTTGCATCCGTATGCCACCATAAACTTTTAGGAATTTGAGGGTCCTGCTTCTTCCATTGCGGAGTTGAGGTGCCTCGAGACGCAGACCGTAGACGATCAGAATCATCCTTGAAAGAACCTCCACGAACAACTCTCGGATATAATTTTCGATTCTTTTTTACCGGATTATATACTCCCTTATCCCGTCCAATATATGCTTGGGAGTCATAACTGTCCAAGACCCATTCCGCTGCATTGCCATGCATATCATAAAGGCCAAAAGGATTGGGTTTCTTTTCTTTGCTTGGGTGAAGCTTACCTTCACTATTTCCTTTGTGCCATCCATAATCATTTAATTGCCGAGTGCTTTGTCCAAAAGAAAATGCAGTCGCCTCTCCGCCGCGACAAGCGTATTCCCACTCCGCCTCCGATGGAAGTCTATAGTATCGACCTGTTTTTGCTGTAAGCCATTTACAAAATTGTGAGGCCGCATATTGTGTTAAATTAACTACAGGCAGACTCGGTTTGTTGCAATTCGATGCTTCCTCTGGATTTTGCTTCGCTGGCATTATCCCTGCTCAAAAATAGTTCATAGATGTCCCAACTAATTTCTACCTCGGCCATCCAAAAATCATCCACCATCACATCGTGCTGGGGACCCTCATCTGTCTTCCGGCCCTTTTCCCATTTGGGGCTCCCCATTTTAAATGTGTCCCCATTGATGGGAATCATTTTTATTGAGAATTCAGATCCAACTAATGGTTCTGTATATACTGTAAACTTATCACCTTGCCCAAATCCAATCGTAAAGAAAATGAGTAAAACAATTATGAGTTTTGATCTCATTGATCAGACTTTAGTAGAAATTTCATCAAAAGGTTTTTTGGTGATCTCCGGTACTTCTGCATCATCGTCCGGATAGCCCACGGGAATCAAAAGATATGCCTTTTCATTGGCAGGGCGCTCCAATATTTCTCCCAAAAAATTCATGGGACTTGGGGTGTGGGTAAGCGTGGCCAAACCTGCATTATGGAGTGCCGCCAATAAAAATCCGGACGCAATGCCCACAGATTCACTTACATAATAATTTTTTCGATGACTTCCGTCATCTTCCACATCATAAATCTGGCGGAACACCACGATGAGATAGGGCGCTATTTCTAAGAATGGCTTATGCCAATCCGTACCAAACTGGTTTAAATCTTCTAACCATTCTTTTGTGGCGCGGTGACCATAGAATTCTTTTTCTTCAACTTCAGCCGCTTCTCGAATTTTCGACTTGACCTCTGGATCCTGCACAATTACAAATTGCCATGGCTGCTTGTTGGCGCCGGATGGCGCCGATGCGGCAGATTTGATACAGTTTTCTATCACTTCAATCGGGACGGGTCGATCTGAAAATTCCCTTACGGTTCGCCGCGATACAATATCATTTAAGAATGATGTGGATCGGGCTAACATTTCTTCTTTCGAAAATTCTTTAAAGTCTAGTTTTTTGAATCCCATGGCAATTGCCTAAATTAACCTTCGATTATGAAAAAAGAATTTAATCCACTCCGCAAAATGAATCGGCGTTTTGTTTTCTTAATTCCGATTTTTTCTATTTTCTTTATTGCGTGCCCTTATGAAAAAACGGAAGCGAAAGGAAAAACGCCACTCATCTTGATATCTATGGATGGATTCCGTTGGGATTATTTTGACAAAACCGATACACCCAATTTTGATTTACTCATATCCGCCGGTGTAAAAGCCAAGGTGCTGATTCCATCTTTTCCCACCAAAACGTTTCCCAATCACATCACCATTGTTACGGGGAAGCACCCTGAAAATCACGGCATTATTGCTAATCGCATGTATGATCCGGTTTTTGATGAATTTTATTATATCGGAGAAGGCAGCGCTCCGGTTCTGGATGGAAAATGGTACGAAGCAGAGCCCATTTGGGTCACGGCAGAAAAGCAGGGTCAAACAGCCATGACCATGTTTTGGCCTGCATCCGAAGCAGAAATTATGGGTGTACGCCCAACGGAATATTTTGTCTATGATGGATCGGTTAATCACAATGAACGCATTGATCAAATTTTAAATTGGCTAGATTATACCCCTTCAAAACGGCCACAGTTTCTTTCAACTTACTTCAGCCATTTGGATGATGCGGGCCATAATCATGGCCCCGGTTCGGAAGAAGTTATTGGCGCCATTCAAGAAATGGATCGAAGTATTGGGCGATTGATTAATGGGCTGAAATCACGAAATATGTTTCAAGCAACGAATATCTTATTGGTATCTGACCACGGGATGGCTTCTATCTCCCCTGATTCTATAATATTTTTAGATGACTATATCGATATAGATGATGTTCATATCGTGGACTGGTCTCCTGTGGCAGCAATTCGTCCTAAGGGCGACGTCAATTCAATCTTCACCACGCTAAAAAATGCCCATCCTAAAATGACTGTATACAAAAAAGGGGATGCTCCGGCACGCCTGCACTATAATAATCATCGGAGGATTCAACCCATTACAGCTGTGGCAGATGAACATTGGTCAATTTCAACAAGAGAAAATTTTGACAAAGGTGATCACAATGAAGGTTTTGGTAAAGCTACCCACGGATATGACCCGAAATACACATCTATGGGGGGCATATTTGTGGGGCACGGTCCTGCTTTTAAACAAGGAATGGATGGTCCCGGATTTACCAATATTCATCTGTATGAAATGATGTGCAAAATACTAAACCTGACTCCGGCAACAAATGACGGTAGTTTGGATTCCACACAGGTTTTCCTACAAAACTAATTTCACTTCCCACTTTCCTTTTCATTAACCTATACTTGCCGAACTTAAATCGTAGGTAAAAGGTTATTATGGACGCAAAACTCATCTGGCTCATTGCTTTTGTTGGTCTCTATTGGGCATATTGTTTGTTTTGGGGGTTTAAAGGAGCCCGTTCGGCCAAAACATCTGCCGACTATTTTTTAGCTGGTCGATCCATTGGTGTATGGGTATTTGTATTGGCCGCAACAGCTACCAGTTTTAGCGGATGGACATTTGTGGGCCATCCTGGGAAAATCTTTACAGACGGTTTACCCTATGCCTTTGCATCATTTTATGCGCTTACCATTCCATTGACCGGTGTATTGTTTTTGAGAAGACAGTGGGTTCTAGGGAAAGCACACAAATATATTACACCAGGAGAAATGTACAGTGATTATTACGGAGGTAATGCCATGCGGCTCCTCACTGTGCTTGTGGCGTTTTTATTTTCCGTGCCATACCTAGGGGTTCAGCTTAAAGCGTCTGGTAGCCTTTTTAATGTATTATCTGATGGATTAGTTAGTGTCAACTTGGGCATGTTCGCTCTGACGACTGTTGTAATAATCTATGTTGCTTCTGGAGGTTTAAAATCCGTGGCTTATGTGGATTGTGCTCAGGCGATTCTCCTTGCAGTTGGTATTGCTATTCTTGGAGGTATAACTATTCATTATGCTGGGGGATGGGATGGGTTCACGTCTGGCCTGGCTAACTTAGTAAGTGAAGATGTATCAAGCGGACAAAACCTTACACCAGATGGTTATTCTATGAAGGTGGCAATACCGGGCAGTATTCAATTGGTATCCGAGGGCTCAAAGGCTGTAGGCGGGGCTTGGACGGGAATCATGTGTATGACTTACATGTTTGCCCTAATGGGAATCCAATCTTCACCTGCTTTTTCTATGTGGGCATTTTCAAATAAAACGCCTCAAGCTTTTCGCTGGCAACAAGTGGTTGCATCCTCTTTAGTCGTAGGAATTCTACTTTTTACCTTTACTATTTTCCAAGGGATGGGTGCTCATGTTCTTGTTGAAAATGGAATTCTTGAAAATATTAGCGATAAAAATTTAGTCCCCGAGTTAATCAATTTGCTCTCTGATTCAGCGCCTTGGCTTTTAGGATTATTGGCGGTTTGTGCCTTGGCTGCCATGCAAAGCACGGGGTCTGCTTATATGTCAACATTTAGCGCCATGGTCACTCGGGATATTTACGCGAAATATGTTTCACCGGAGGCCTCCGATGAAACCCAGAAAATGTGTGGTCGTATTTTTGTGGTGGTGGTGGCGGGTGCAGCCCTAATTGTTGCCGCCAACGCAACTCAGGCCATTGTAATGTTAGGCGGACTTGCAGTGGCTTACGGGTTCCAGATGTTTCCCGCATTAATAGGCATTTGTTATTATAAAGGTTTTACAACTAAAGGTGTTGTTTCTGGGCTCATTGTTGGTCTTGTAGCTGTAACGCTTACGGACAAAACGTCTGCATGGTTTGGTGTTCCCTGGGGCGCCTATCCCCTTACCATCCACAGCGCCGGGTGGGGCATGTTATTTAATTTGCTGACCACATTTTTCGTTTCATTTTTATCGAGCGAATCGAAAACAGTAATACTGGCCAAAGCCAAGCACCATGAATTGTTGCAATCCGTTACTGGCATGACACCTGAACGAAAAAAGAAGGTTAAGCTCGCTTGGGTGCTAACAATGGTTTGGTTTATAGTTGGGTTTGGTCCATTTGCCACTATTGGAAATGATATATTTTCTAACCCCAATGCACCCGCGCTCTGGGCACCCTTCGGACTGCCCTCCTTGTGGGTATGGCAATTGCTTTTTTTAGGCTATGGCATTTTTGTCATGTGGTTTTTAGCTTTCCACATGGGACTGTCTGACCCCATTGATCCTGAAAAAGTAGAAGTAATTTCTCGCAAACCTAATTAGAGAACTGCGACGGGGACGGTTTGAGACCTATAGAAATAGTATTAATCCTTACCTTGGGGTGGGGGTTGTGGCTTTTGTTTTCTCCACCAAAAAAGCGAAAGAATATCATCCCTGTGCTATGGCTTGCTGTGGTGTTATGCCTGCTTCATTTATGGGTTGAAAAACCCCACTGGCAATTGTGGCCCACATATAGTTTATTAATCCTGTTTATTTATTATAGAAATAAATCCGTCACTAGCTTCATCAAAGCTGGGTTAGTATTTATCCTTGTTGTGTCAGTGGCGCTTCCCACGGCTGTCCCCATTATCAAGCTTCCGACTCCAGCCGGTCCAAATACGATTGGGTCCACAACCCATCACTGGATTGACCAGAATCGATTAGAGTGGTTCACCCCAGAAGATCCAGACGATTTGAGGGAAATCATGGTTCAGCTTTGGTATCCCGGGATAAAAAACAAAACTATGGACAGGGTACCATATATTGATCATTTGGACCTCCGGGCAAAAACCATTTCATCCGCGGGTAGTTTCCCCAGCTTACTTGTAAAACATATTTACCTAACGCGGACAAATACTTATGATAACTTAAATCCAAGTACCAGTGAAGCGCCTTTCCCTATTATTATTATTTCTCATGGTATTACGGGCATGCGCCACCTGCATACTTCCCTTGCTGAAAATTTAGCCAGCCACGGCTATTTTGTTTTATCAGTTGATCACAGTTACGATGCAAACTTGACCATCTTTCCGGATGGGAGGGTGGCTGATTATCGTTCAGAAATTACTGGGCATCCAGATAGTGTGGCGTTACGAGAGAAACAAATATATACTCGCGCGGCAGACATTTCTTTCATTATTGACCAATTAGAAAAAATTCAATCTGGAAAAATTAAACACCCACTTAATGGATATCTTGATTTAAATAAAATCGGTGTTGCGGGCCATTCGTTTGGTGGAGGAACTAGTACGCTTGTATCATACCTTGACAGCCGAATTAAAGCTACCTCCGCTATGGATAGTTGGATGAGTCCTGTGCCAAAAAATGTAATATCGACGGGTTTGTCACAGCCAATTTTATACATGGCGCGTCCTAGTTGGAACGACTCTGATTATCCTGCTAATAATGATTACTTATCACCCATAATTAAAAATAATGCTGCCCCTAGCTATTGGATTACCATTAATAAATCTCTCCACATGGATTTTTCAGACACACCGCTCTTTTCTCCATTCATTGGATATTTTCTCGATGTGGGTGAGATTGATAATGAGCGTGTGGTCTTTTTGGTAAATCAATTAAACCTGGAATTTTTCAATCAATATCTCAGAGGGGTTTCAAGCCCAATTCTTTCCGGTGCTGATTCCATTCCTGAGTTTATTTTTAACCACCGGTCTTGATGCCTAAGAAAGTTTTACTTATAATTTGGTTGGCGCTTGGCTGCACAGTGCCTTGGTGGTTTTTTGATTCTGATTCATTGTGGTTCGGCTTGCCTGCCTGGGTAACCTATGCAATAATATCGGCTATTATTTATTCTTGTCTGTTGGGATTTATAATACAAAAATATTGGAAAACAAAAGACAATGCAAAATAACGCGGCACTTCTTGGTCCTGGCGGCATCACATTTTTAGGCGTGTATATCCTATCATTGATTTTAATCGGTTGGTATGGTAAAAAAGCCCGAACTGAAAATTCATTATCTGATTTTTATTTGGCGGGTAGAGGGATGGGTTTTCTTGTCCTTTTCCTTACCCTTTATGCGACACAATACAGTGGAAACACCTTGGTAGGCTTTGCAGGCCGCGCATATCGAGAAGGGTTCCACGCCATTGTTTTAGTCACGCTTTTATCGGGTGCAGTAGGTGCGTTCATAGTATACGCACCTCGACTATATCGTTTATCTCAAAAATATAATTTCATTACTCCGGCAGATTATATTCACCACCGTTTCAAAAATAATTCATTAACCATACTGGTCGCTTCCTTATGTTTGATGGCCCTAGCCAATTATGTTTTGACTAATCTCAAAGCAATTGGATATATCGTGGTTGCGGTTACGGGTGGCGCCATTCCTTTTGCTTATGGTGTGATTGCTTTGTCTCTTGTGATGGTCATATATGAAACTTTAGGTGGAATGAGAAGTGTGGCTTGGACAGATGCTTTGCAAGGTTCAATTCTTTTGATAGGGGTATTTACAATATTTGTAACTATACAAAATGAATATGGCGGGTTCGGATTTATTTATGACCAAATCCAAATGAGAGAACCATACCAGTTACTTCCGCCTACATTAAATGAAAAACTTACTTGGTTCAGCACGGTATGTTTGGGGTTTTTCGGCATCGCATTTTATCCCCATGCGGTGCAAAGAATCTATTCAGCACGCAATGAACGAACATTAAAACGTTCTATTCAGGTTATGGCTTTTATGCCGTTGGTTACCACATTGTTTATGGTGGTGGTTGGGTTGACTGCGCTGGCCTTATTTCCTGGATTGGATCGACAGGCTAGTGAAGGGGCGACCCTGCTTGTTTTAAAAGATTTATCCATGCGGGGTGCCATCGGCACAGGAGTGATCGTGTTATTTTTATCGGCTACTATTGCAGCTATTATGTCCACAGTGGATTCTGCTTTACTATCTATGTCTTCAATCATTACAAAAGATTTTTATGCACGCCTCAAGCCAGAGTCAACACAGGCATACCTGACCAAATTAGGAAAGATTATTTCTTGGGCCATCATGGGGCTCTCGGTCTACTTGGCCATTGTGCTCCCACAAACCATTTGGCGATTACTTGAAATTAAACTGGAATTATTAATTCAGGTGGCCCCGGCATTTTTTCTGGGTCTTTATTTACAAAAGATTAAATCTTCTTCCATATTAATGGGTATGACCGTGGGAACCATTTTTGCTGTGGGTGTGATGCTGGCCAATAAATTGGGTATGGATATTCCCGCTAAACCATGGGGCATCCATGCGGGCGTTTGGGGATTGGTCATAAATATGGGTGTCGTTTTTATAGTGGAAAAACTGAAAAAGGATAAATCATGAAAAAAGCAATTCGACACATATTTGTCTTATGGTTATTGGCAACAATTGTCTTTGCCCAAAATTATTTTCCACCCTACGGAGAATGGGAGAGGAAACAACCAGTAGCAGTGGGGATGAGTGTCTCAAAGTTAAATCGAGCCGTAAAGTTCGCCATTAAAAGCGAAAGCGAAGGTGCCCGCAATCTTGAGAAATATATTAAAGCCAATCTTACTAAAGAGCCCCATGGTGAAATTGTGGGCCCGACAAAACCTCGTGGTGATATGGCCGGTATTATCATAAAGAATGGTTATATCGTAGCAGAGTGGGGTGAAATCGATCGCGTTGATATGACATTCAGCATATCTAAAACGTATCTATCCACCGTGGTTGGACTGGCTTATGATAAAGGCCAAATACGCAGCATCCATGATCCAGTTGGACCTTATGTACCTACAAATCATTTCGATAGTGACCATAACAGCAAGATTACGTGGGATCACCTATTAAGGCAAACTAGCCACTGGCAAGGCACACTGTGGGATAAGCCAAGTTGGGCAGATCGCCCACCAAAGGATATTCCTTGGACAGACCTTCAGACACAACCCCTTCATGAACCGGGGACATTTTGGAAATACAATGATGTTCGTGTAAATCTATTGGCATTATCTGCTCTCCATGTTTGGCGGAAGCCCTTACCCCAGGTGTTAAAAAAACACGTTCTGGACCCAATCGGTGCATCCAATACGTGGCGGTGGCATGGATATAAAAATTCGTGGGTTCTCATGGATGGGCAAATGGTTCAATCCGTAAGTGGTGGCGGTCACTGGGGCGGGGGTATGTTTATCAGCGCCATTGATCATGCCCGATTTGGTTATCTTTACCTCCGAAACGGAAATTGGAACGGAAAACAATTAATTTCAAAAGATTGGATTAACATGGCCAGAACGCCTACATCTGTCCACAAAGGGTATGGATACATGAATTGGTTTTTAAACTCAAATCGAGATGGATCTAAAAAATCTATCCCCAAGGCGCCAAATACTGCGGTCACTTTTCGTGGTGCTGGATCGAATATTATATATATTGACTGGGAAAACGATTTAGTTGCTGTTGTCCGATGGATAAATAGCTCGCATTTCAATGAATTTATTGAACGCCTATTGCAGGCTATCGACTAAATGAATTTGAGGGGGTTTTTTCATCTAGGTGTGGTTTATATTCTTTGGGGTAGCACCTATTTAGGAATTCGAATCGCGGTTCAAGAGGGGTCTGGATTCCCGCCAATGATTATGTCAGCCACCCGCGTCTTTGCTGGCAGTTTAATTTTGTATGGCATCGCCCGGTTTGTTCAAAATCAATCTTTTCATCTTTCTAAAAAAGAATTGACGGTGTTGGTTGTTTCGGGCCTCGCATTATGGTGGGGCGGAAACGGCTTGGTGGCCATTGCAGAAGTAACGGTCCCGTCTGGATATGCAGCATTAATCATTTCTTGCACCCCAATATGGGTAGCCACCATTGAATCTATTTTGGACAAAAACCGTCCATCTGTATTATTGGTTTCATCTTTATTAATTGGTGTGACTGGTATTGCAGTATTAAACTGGCCTGCGATTCAATATGGAAATATGGAAGATCTTTGGGGTGGGTTCTTGCTCATTGTGGCTGGGTTAACCTGGGGTGCAGGATCCATTTACCAAAAACGAAAAAACATCCAAACTTCACCGGAAATCAGTTCGGCTGTCCAGCAATTTTCAGGCGGAGTTGCGCTTCTATTCACTTCATTTATTATGGGTGAACCCACTATGAATCCAGAACCATCTGCCTGGTGGGCGTGGGGGTATCTGATTGTTTTTGGATCTGTGATTGCATTTACATCATTTATAAAAGCCTTGAACTTGCTACCCCCCAATATTGTTTTTACTTATGCCTTTGTAAATCCCGTGGTGGCTGTCTTTCTTGGCTTTGTCATATTGAATGAAACAATTACAGGCTGGACAGCTGCCGGTGCGGTTTTGGTCTTGCTTGGTGTGTTGGGTATATTTAAAGAACAAAAGAAACACATACTTTCTCCGTCTTAAATTCGAAGGCAAATAAATAGGGTGCTTTGCACTTTTTACATTAAGAATCACCCCAACTTATAATTCACAAAAGATTGAAACCATGAAAAAACTATTTATTCTTCTTAGTCTTTTTACCGCCATTAATGCACAAAGCACTTGGGCATATTCCAATCGCGTTCACCCAGAATTGGAATGGCAAACCATATCCACAAAACACTTCAACGTTCATTATCATCAGGGTATTGAAGACATTGCCAAAAGGGGGGCAATCCTTGCAGAACATTATCGGCCAACCTTACTGGCGCAAATGGATCTAGATACAATTCCGAGGATTGATATTGTATTTACAACTGAAGACGAAATCATGAATGGGTTTGCCACATGGATGTATAATACTTTTATATGGGTAGATCAAAACGATGCGTCTATTTGGCTTGAAAAAGATAAGTGGCTTGAGCAAGTGCTTGCCCATGAGCTTCAACACATTGTCCTGCTTCACAAAACAAAATCTTGGTTTCCCGATCCATTGGGTCGATTATTTTCAGGCATGCCAGGATGGGTTGTTGAGGGGACAGCAGAATATGAAACAGAAAGTTGGCGTCCTTATCGAGCCGATCTTTCACATAAATACCATGTGCTTAAAAATAATATGGGTTCAATGGACCCTCACCACGATGGCTTTTCAAAGATGTTATATTGGGCCGATAGGTTTGGAGATTCAACCATCACCCAAACTTTAGCTTATCGAAATGATCTCAAATTATTTTCGTTTGGAAAGGGATTTAAAAAATCTACCGGAATTTCTGTTTCCCAATTCAACGAAGATTGGCGGCGTCACATGAATACTTATTATTATGGATATCGATCTCAAAAGGAGACCTATAAAGAGATCGGTGATGTTTTCACCGTCCCAATAAAAAAGGGGGGGGCCTTTTTGTTTCACTCTGACAGTAGTCAAATTGCGCTACTAGGAAGATATGATAAAAATCAATTAGATATCTCACTCATTATTGCTTCGAGAGACACAACTAAAGAGCGAGAACGTTTTGAGGGGTGGGAAGAGCGAATGGAAAAGCTGAAGAAAAAAGAGAAAAAAACCAAAAGGGATTCCATTGCCTTAGAAAAAGCTTTTAAAGAAAAAGTGATGTGGAAAAAAGATGAGGTAGATTTTGGTCAATTTCACGGAAGTATGTCTTGGTCTGAAAATGGTAAAAAGGTTGCCTATTCGAAATATCATTATGGAAAAAATCAATCCATGGTCTATGACATTAAAGTCTATGATACCGAAACAAAAAAACACCGGTGGCTAACAAGGTCTCTTAGAGCAACTTATCCAGTTTGGTTGGATTCTATAACCATTGCATTTGTAGCTCATCAAAACAATGTATCCAATTTATACAAGATAAATTCAAATGGTGGTGAAACAACGCCTATAACTAATTTTGAAGATAATACTCAGATTGTAGCACCCTCCCTATCTCCTGACGGTGGCTCTCTTGCTTTTGCAATGAATCCTAAAAATGGCAATATGGATATTTATACTTTAAATCTTCAATCAAAAAAGTTGGAAAGACAGACAACAGACGCCATGGCGGATATAAATCCCATTTGGCATCCGAACGGTGAGTTAATATCTTATACTTCTAATGCTAATGGTGTGCCCAATATTTATACAAAAAACTTGCGCACAGGAAATATTATAGCAAATACGGATGCAGGCGACGGCATCTGGGGCAGACAGTGGGCACCCAAAGACTCCTTGTTGATTGCTTCGTCCTTAGATGATGTGGATTCTGTTCGACTGGTTAAGGTAGACCCCTTCCGTACTCCGAATACAGAACCTTTATCATTGAGAGAGAATTATACGTCTTGGCTGGATGCGGGCCCAGATGTATCGTTCGTAAATGAAAAACCCGACTCCATTCCAGAAATTTCCGATCCAGTAAAATATAATTTTACAAAACATATGCGGCCGTTCATCACATTGGCTTTACCATTGCCAGCTCCATTTGGTTTATTTTCATGGACAGATGCAATGGGTAGACATATTTTTACGACACTTGGTTATATTAATACATCCAATGTTAAAGACAGTGGTTATTTGTTAGACTATACCACTGCGGGGTTTGGGCCCCTTTGGTCTGTGACCTATGCTCATAATATTAATGGTCTTTATCGGCGATACCAAAAAGCCCATTTCATTGACAACCAAAACGGGCTTTCCTTTTCGCTTCAATCACCGAAAAATTTTGGCGAATCGCTCGTTGCTGACCATCGCTTTTCTGTTTCTGCAACGTTTATAAAAAATAACGTAACGGTTGGGAAGAAAACCGATGAAAAAACTGGTGACCTCATTCCAGTGGATGCCTCCTTTTTTGATGAATTGCCCATGCCTGAATCAGGAAAGAATGGGTTTATTTCTTTCGGTTATAATTGGACAAATCGGAGGCCCCATAAATCAAATACCATTTCACCAAAGCAAGGGCTGGGGCTTGATGCCAGAACAGATTTTGCGAATAAAAGTTTATTTGGAGATTTTAGCTATACACGTTTTCAAACAGATATGTTTGCAAATATTTCATTAAATAAATCTGGCACTCAAACCTTTTATGCCCGGTTGAAAACGATGGCCGTTACCGGCAAGCCGCCGGCACAAGACTATGTGGGTCTTACAGAAGATGCGCCCATATATATTGAATATGGTGCAAATATTTTTATCAGAGAATTGTATAATCCGCGGGGTTGGACCGGATATCGGATCGGTGAAAAAATGATTTTTGGTTCAGTTGAACTCCGACAATTAATGGGGTCTTTTTCTATTCCAGTGGCGGTGAAAAAGAAAAGATGATTGTTACAGCTGGCTATGAATTGCGTTTTGGATTAGGACCGATTTCATTGTCTGGTGGCGAAGCTCAGTTAATAGATGATTGGAAAGCAGATAAAAAACCATTGCGTTACCTCCGATTAATGTTAGCGAATCCATTTTAATCTAAAAAATTTTCTGTTTTAGGAAATTGCCACTTTCCCGTTAATATGAATTGAATGTAACCTTATCGGCCTTATTTATGTAAATAATGCTTTCTTTCCACATATCAAAGGCCAGCCAGCAACCCCATATAAGTGACTTCACGCTTATCTAAAATCACCGCAATTGTCGGCGCCCAATGGGGCGACGAAGGCAAAGGAAAGATTACTGACTTCTTTGCCGGCGATTCCGACTATGTCGTCCGGTTTCACGGCGGCAACAATGCCGGCAAGGGATTAACCCCAAGCTCATGGTGAGTGATCGGGCCCATGTAATTATGCCCTACCATATTGCATTAGACGGCGCCCTTTCCGGACATCAAGGCAATCTTGCTGCCGGCAGTACGAATCGCGGTATCGCCCCTGTTTATGCGGATAAAATGTTCCGGAACGGCATCCGTATGATCGACCTGTTAGAACCGGAGGTGTTCGAAGAAAAATTGACCAAAGGATATAGCTTCGCCAAAGGGCTCATGGAAAAGTCATTGGAACAAACCCTTGAGATGAGCCAAGAAGAAATTTTTAACACTTATGTAGATTATGGCCAACAGCTAAAATCTTATATTTTTGATACATCGGTCGAACTTTACAATGCACATAAGTCAGGCAAATCTATTTTATTTGAAGGCGCCCAAGGCATCAGCCTGGATGTAGACCACGGTGTTTATCCCTACACCACTTCTTCTAATACAGCCGCAGGACATATATCCACCGGCACCGGTGTGAGCTTCAGAGATATTGACCGCATCATCGGTGTGGTAAAAGCATACTTGAGCCGTGTGGGTGAAAGTCCGCTGCCATCCGAAATTCATGGTGACGATGCCAATAGCCTTCGGGACAAGGGTGGCGAATACGGCACCACTACAGGGCGTCCGCGCCGCGTAGGTTGGCTGGATCTGGTTCAAGTGCGACAAGCAGTGCGTGTCAATGGACTCACCGAAATTGCACTGACAAAGCTGGATGTATTAAATAATTTTTCCGAATTGCCCGTCTGTGTGGCCTACGATGTGGGTGGAAATCATATCACAGAAATGCCCGCAAGTTTGACCCAATACCGAAATGCAACACCCATCTATGAAACACTGCCTGGTTGGGGTGACCTTCCTGAAAATATTTGGGATAAAGGCTATGATGAACTGCCCCAAACATTGCGTGACTATATTGATTTCATCGAGGGTGAAGTGGATTGCCCGGTGAAAATTGTATCCGTTGGACCCCAGCGCCACGAAACAATCATTAGAAAATGACTGGCCACAGAGTTCACAGAGA